>Ga0184610_1000109_pt1 | contig 20817 bp, 17 predicted proteins | sample PLM1_100_coex_FD_133011 | JGI IMG/M metagenome (GOLD analysis project Ga0184610, IMG submission 133011) | Groundwater sediment microbial communities from an aquifer in East River, Colorado, USA - PLM1_100_coex | ecosystem: Environmental > Terrestrial > Soil > Riparian zone | place: USA: East... | reverse complement strand
CTCGCGGTGGGCTACCGCTCGTCCGCGCTCATCATGCGCATCACCCGCTCGTCGCTGCTCGAGGTGATGCGCGAGGACTACATCCGCACCGCGCGGGCCAAGGGTCAGTCCGGAAGCATCGTGATCTGGCGTCACGCGCTGCAGAACGCCATCCTGCCCGTGGTCACCGTCATCGGCATCGAGTTCGCGTTTCTCATCGGCGGGCTCGTGGTCACCGAGACCGTCTTCAACCTGCCCGGGCTCGCGCGCTTCCTGGTGGAGGCGATCCTCTGGCGGGACTACCCGATCGTGCAGAACCTGGTCATGTTCATCGCCATCGTGGTCATCGTCTCGAACCTCGTCGTGGACATGCTCTACGGCTTCCTCGACCCGCGCGTCCGCTATGGCCACTAGGCCGCTCGGCGTCGAGGTGCCGCCGGTGAGCGTCGCCCTGCGCCGGCCGGGGGCGTGGACCGTGCTCGCCCGCTTCTGCCGCAAGAAGCCGCTGGGCGCGATCGGCGGCTTCCTGATGGTGATCATCCTGCTCACCGCGCTCTTCGCCGACCAGCTCCAGACCCACGATCCGATCGCGACCGACGCGGGACAGAGCCTGGCCCGGCCGGGGGCCGACCACTGGCTGGGCTCCGATCACCTCGGCCGCGACATCTACTCGCGCATCGTCCACGGGGCCCGGGTCTCGCTCATCGTGGGCCTCGCCTCCACGCTCATGGGCTCGGTGCTGGGCGGGTTCATCGGGCTCCTGTCCGGCTACATCGGCGGCAACACCGACCTCATCACCCAGCGCGTGATGGACATCCTGCAGGGCCTGCCGCTGCTCGTGCTGGCGCTGGTGATGTCGGCGGCGCTCGGGCCGTCCATCCCGAACGTGGTGCTCGCGATCTCGATCCCGATCATCCCGCGGGCCGCGCGCGTCATCCGCGCGAGTGTGCTGTCGATCCGCGAGATGCAGTACGTGGAGGCGGCGCGGGCGGTCGGCCTCCGGCACCTGCGCATCGCCTTCCGCCACATCCTGCCCAACACCATCGGCCCGTTCATCGTGCTGTGCACCGCCCAGCTCGGCAGCGCCATCCTGGTGGAGGCCGCGCTGTCGTTCCTGGGCCTGGGTGTGCCCGAGCCGTATCCCTCCTGGGGCCGGATGCTCTCGGTCTCCGCGGCGGAGTACGCGCAGAAGGCGCCCTGGCTCGTGATGTTCCCGGGCCTGGCCATCAGCCTCGCCGTCTTCGGCTCCAACCTGCTCGGCGACGCGCTCCGCGACACACTCGACCCGCGCCTCCGCGGCGCCTAGCCTAACAACTTACCCTCTCCCCTCAGGGGAGAGGGCAGGGTGAGGGGTGGTGGACATGGCAACCTCCGACGACCTCTGCTGGATACCCGCTTCCGAGATGGCCCCGGCCATCCGGCGCCGCAAGCTCTCCCCGGTCGAGGTCATGAAGGCGGTGCTCGCCCGGATCGAGCGGCTGAACCCGCGTCTCAACGCGTTCGTCACGCTGACCGCGGACCAGGCGCTCAAGGACGCGCGCGCGGCCGAGCGCGCAGTCATGAAGAAAGGCGCCACGCTCGGCCCGCTCCACGGCGTGCCGTTCTCCACCAAGGACCTCGTGATCACCAAGGGCGTCCGCACCACGTTCGGCACGCGGCTCTTCGCCGACAACGTGCCGGCCGAGGACGCGCCGATGGTGGAGCGCATGCGGGCCGCCGGCGCCATCCAGCTCGGCAAGACCAATACGCCGATGATGGGCTGGATCGGGGCCACCCATAACCTGCTCTTCGGGATCACGCGTAATCCGTGGAACCTCGATCGCACGCTGGGCGGCTCGAGCGGCGGCGCCAGCGCGGCGGTGGCCGCGGGGATGGGCCCGCTCGCCATCGGCACCGACGGCGGGGGCTCGATCCGCATCCCGGCATCCCTGGCCGGCATCTACGGCATCAAGCCCACCTACGGCCTCGTGCCGATCTATCCGTTCAGCGCCGCGTGGGGACTCTCCCACATCGGGCCCATGACGCGCACGGTGGCGGACGCCGCGCTGATGCTGAACGCGGCAGCGGGGCCCGACGCTCGCGATCCCTTCTCGCTGCCGGGCCCGCGCGTGGATTACGTCAAGGCGCTCCGCGGGGGAGTGAAGGGGCTTCGCGTGGCGTGGACCGCCGATCTCGGTTTCGCCAAGGTCGTGGACCCTGAGGTGGCAGCGGCCTGCGAGCGCGCGGCGCGGCGGTTCCGTGAGCTGGGGTGCCGCGTCGAGGAGGTCACGCCGAAGTGGCCGAGCCCGCAGGCGGCGTGGAGGACCATGTTCCTGGGCGGCATCGCCGCCCGCCTGGGGCCTGCGCTACGCGAGCGGCGCGACGACATCGACCCGGGGCTGGTCGCGATCGCCGATGAGACGCGGAACTGGAGCCCCACCCAGTTCGTCCAGGCCTGGTTCGACCGCCTGGCCTGGGAGGAGCACCCGCGGCGGCTCTTCGAGCGCTACGATCTGCTGCTGACGCCGACCATCGCCTGCGCGGCCTTCAAGGTCGGCCTCGATGGCCCGAGCGAGATCGCGGGCACGCCGACCGGGATCTACGACTGGATCCCGTTCACGTATCCGTTCAACATGACCGGCCACCCGGGCGCCTCGGTGCCCTGCGGGTTCACCTCCGACAAGCTGCCCATCGGGCTGCAGATCCTGGGCCGGCGCTTCGAGGACGCCACCGTGCTGCGAGCCTCGGCCGCGTTCGAGAAGATCGCCCCCTGGGCGCATCTGCGGCCGCCGATTTAGCTGCGCGCGTCGCCGTCGTCGCAGCCCGCGGCCGTCGGGCGACCCAGTCAGCCTCCTCCGGTCTGCGGTACTGCATTTGATCTTACGGTCGCCCCAAGGGGCGACCTCTGTAGGGTGGGCGGCTCGCGCCGCCTGTGTTTCTTAGCGCGCTGTATCCTAGACTAGACGTCTCGAAATGGGGGCGTTGCGGTCAGTGGTTTCGGCGACCAGTCTTGGCGCGTGGCCTGGCGGCGCGCGGACGGTGGCTATTCGTTGGTGGACATGCTGGTGGCCCTCGCGGTCGGTGGCGGGATGCTGGCCGCCACCGTCACCTTGCTGCACCTCGGGCTCCGCGCCTGGGTCTGGGGCGCCGCGCGGGTCGAGGCGCAGCAGTCGGCCCGCTACGCGCTCGAGCGCATGGCGAGCGAGCTGCGCGAGGCCGGGTACGATCCCACCGCGGCCGGCCTCGCCCCCGTCGTGGTGGCCGAGCCCGCCCGCGTCGCGTTCCAGCGGGACTTCAACGGCAATGGCGTGATCGATCCGACCCGTGAGCGCGTGACCTACGTGCTGCGGGCGGGGGAATCCACCCTGCGCCGGGACGCGGGGGGCGGGGCGCAGCCGGTGATCAACGGCGTGCGCGCGTTCCGTCTGACCTATCTCGATCGCGAGGGTGCGGAGACCACCGATCCCGCGGCGGTGATCGCGGTGCGGGTCCGCCTCGAGGTCGGTGGCGACGGCGGCGGCGACGGAGCGGGCGTGCTCATGGAGACGCAGGCCACCCTCCGCAATCGGCTCTGGTAGAATGACCGCCGTGCGTCGCCGATTCGCCGTCGCCGTCCTCCTCCTCGTGGTTCTGGCCGTCCCCATGGGCTGCGAGACCGTGCCCTACACGGGCCGCCGGCAGATCCAGCTCGTCTCGCCAAACGAGGAAGCCCAGATGGGGGTGCAGTCCTTCAAGGAGATCGTGGGCAAGGCGACCCTGTCCACCGACCCGCAGATCAACGCCATGGTCCAGCGCGTGGGCAGCCGGATCGCCGCGGTGACGGATCTGGGCGACCAGTGGGAGTTCCGCGTCATCCAGGACGACAAGCAGGCCAATGCCTTCGCGCTGCCCGGCGGCAAGGTGGCGGTCTATACCGGCATGCTGCCCATCACGCGCGACGAGGCCGGCCTCGCCGCAGTGCTGGGCCACGAGATCGCCCACGTGCTCGCGCGCCACGGCGGTGAGCGCCTGAGCCAGCAGATGGGCGTGCAGACGGTGACCCAGGTGCTGGCGGGCATGTCGAGCAGCAATCCGGCCACCGTGCAGCTCGTGAGCGCCGCCCTCGGCGCGGGCGCCTCCGTCGGCGTGCTGTTGCCCTGGGGCCGCGCGCAGGAGTCGGAGGCGGACCACCTGGGCCTGATCCTGATGGCCAAGGCCGGCTACGATCCGCGCGCGTCGCTCGACCTGTGGAAGCGCATGGCCGAGGCCTCCAAGGGCCAGCGCCCCCCCGAATTCCTCTCGACGCACCCCGCCGAGGCCACCCGCATCCAGCAGATCGAGGGCTGGCTGCCGGAGGCCCTCACGTACTACCGCCCGGCCCGCTAGGGCCCGGCGCCCGCCGCCAGGTTCTCTACCTGCTGTAGCTCCGGCTCGGCCACCCCCAACCCATGGGCCCGGGGTGGGTCTGAATGGCCTTGAAAATCTTGGAGTTTTCCCTTGACACCCCTAGCGACCCCTTCTAGGATGGTCCCCGGAAGTGGGATGAAATCCCATGAAGTGTCATCGAAGTGTCATTCAAGGCCGGTTCCGGGGGCGGTTGGGCCCCGGCAGGGGGGACAGTGTTTCGGGGGCATTTCAGGCACACGATCGACCCGAAGGGGCGTCTCAGCATCCCGGCGAAGTTCCGGGACGTGCTGCGGGAAGGGGGCAGTGACCGCCTCGTGATGGCGCCCAACGGGACCTCCCTCGACGTGTACCCCGAGGACAAGTGGCGCGAGCTCGAGGAGCGCGTGAACGGGCTGGCCAAGCTCGACCCGGATCGCCGACGCTTCCAGCACGTGTATCTCTCCGCCGGCCTCGACGTCGTGCTCGATCCGCACGGCCGCATCCAGATCCTGCAGGACTATCGTGAGCGCGGCGCGCTCGCCAAGAACGTGGTGATCATCGGCATGATGGATCACTTCGAGATCTGGGACGAGGATCGCTGGTCGCACTACGAGCGCGAGAACGCGGGCCCGCTCGACGACCTGCGCGAGCGTTTGGCCGCGAAGGGCGTCTAGCGATGCGGCGCAAACGGCACGACAACAGAAAACGGCACGACAAACGGCACGACTCCAGGGCAGTGGCTGGGCGAGGCGCAGCCGAAGGCGAGCCGAGCGCATTCAAAAGAGAAGCTTCCGCTAGCAGCAGGAACGAGCCCGAACACGTACACGTACCGGTCCTTCTCGATGAAGTGACATTCCTCTTGCGCCCCCGTCGCGGGGGCTGGGTGGTGGACGGGACAATCGGCATGGGTGGACACGCGGAACAGCTGCTGGAGACGGCGGGCGGGGAGAGCCGCCTGCTCGGTATCGATCGCGATCCGGAGGCCCTCGCGCGCGCGGCGCGCCGTCTCGAGCGCTTCGGCGCCCGCGTGGTGCTGGTGCGCGGCACCTTCCGCCACCTCCGCGCGATCGCGACGGACGCGGGCGTGGAGCGCGCGGCCGCGGTGCTCCTCGATCTGGGGCTGTCGTCGTACCAGCTCGACGAGTCCGGTCGCGGGTTCTCGTTCCAGGGTGAGGAGCCGCTCGACATGCGCTTCGATCCCAGCGAGGGCGCCACCGCCGCCGAGCTGCTCGGCCGCCTGGCCGCCGAGGAGATCGCGGGCCTCCTCGCCGAGTACGGCGAGGAGCGGCACGCCCGGCGCATCGCGCGCGTGCTCGTGGAGCAGCGCCTCCGCAGCCCGCTGCGGACCGCCGCCGATCTGGTCTCGGTGGTGAAGCGCGCGGTGCCGCGCGCCGCGTGGTCCAAGCGCACCCACGTGGCCACCCGCACCTTCCAGGCGGTGCGCATGGCGGTCAACGACGAGCCGGGCGCGCTCGCGGAGGCGCTGCCGCAGGCCGCCGCGCTCCTCGAGGACGGCGGCCGCCTCGGCGTCATCTCGTTCCACTCGGGCGAGGACCGGGTGGTGAAGCACGCGTTCCGCTCGCTCGCGGACCGCGGCTTCGTGGAGCTCGAGCCCTCGCCGGTCACCGCGGGCCGCGAGGAGACCGCCCAGAACCCGCGCGCTCGCAGCGCCAAGCTGCGCGTGCTCGCGCGCCGGGAGGCGGCATGAGCGCCCGGGCGACCGCTCGCAGCGTGCCCCAGTCCGCGTGGGGGCGCGAGCACCGCGCCCGGCAGCCGGAGGCGGTGCGGCGCCATCACCAGAAGGACCGGCGCCGGCTCCGCTCGATGGCCACCGCGGTGGTGGGCGCGGGCCTGGCGGTGGTGCTGATCCTGGGCGTGGTGGGGCTGCGCGTGCAGCAGGTGCGCCTGTCCTACCGGCTGGACGCGCTCCGCGGCAGCCGCGCCGAGGTCGAGGAGCTCAATCGCCGGCTGCGGGTGGAGATGGCCATGCTGAAGTCGCTCTCGCGCATCGAGGGCAAGGCGCGGACCGAGCTCGGCATGGTGGCGCCGGCGCGCGACCAGGTCCGCCTCGCCCGCGAGTTCGTCCCGGGCGGCCGGGGCGGCGCGGTCGGGCTCGACCGGCCGTCGGTGGTGGCCGAGCACGCGGAGCCTCGCGACATCGGAGTGCGCTAGCGGGACCGCATGACCGAGATGCGCATCGAGGGCCTGAGAACCCGGACGCTGATCTTCGCGGCCTGCCTGGCCCTCGCCTTCCTCGGACTCCTCGGCCGCCTCGCCTATCTGCAAGTCTGGAAGCACGACGAGTACGCCCGGCTCGCCGAGAACCAGCACGCCAAGACGGTGCCGCTCCGGCCCAAGCGCGGGCCCATTGTCGACCGCGCCGGCCAGGCCCTCGCGGTCTCCTCCCGCGCCGACACGCTCTACGTCACGCCGGTGAAGGTGGAGGACGCGGGCCGGCTCGCGGCGCGCCTGGCTCCGATCCTGGGCGAGCCGGCCCGCGACATCGCCCGCAAGCTCACGGTGTCGAAGAAGTTCGCCCCGGTGCGGCGGCGTCTCACCCCGGACATGGCGCGCGCGGTGCGCGACCTCCGAGACCCCTCGCTCACCCTGGTGGAAGACAGCCTGCGCCTCTATCCGAACCGCGAGCTCGCGGCCCAGCTGATCGGCTTCGAGGGCGCCGAGGGCAAGGGGCTCGCGGGCATGGAGCAGATGTGGGACGGGCACCTGGCCGGCGTCGAGGGCCGCGCGGTGGTCGAGCGCGACGCCCTCGGCCGCGAGGTGACCGGCGCGCCGATCGTGCTCAAGCCGTCGGTGGCGGGGCAGGGGATCATGCTCACCATCGACGCCACCATCCAGTACCTGGCCGAGAAGGAAGTGGACGCGGTCTGGCGGCGCACCCGGGCCAAGTCGGCGATGGCGGTGGCGATGGACCCGCGCACCGGCGAGATCCTCGCGATGGCGATCCGGCCCACCTACAACCCGAACGCCTTCGCGACCGCCACCGACGACGACCGGCGCGCCCGCGCGGTCACCGACCCCTTCGAGCCCGGCTCGACCTTCAAGGTGATCATGGCCGCATCAGCGTTGGAGGAAGGCATCGTCCGCCCCACCGACCGCGTCTTCGGCGAGAACGGGGCGATCACGGTGGCCAACACGACCATCCACGACTGGAAGAAGTACGGCTGGCTCACCTTCACCGAGGTGCTCCAGAACTCCTCCAATGTGGGCTCGATCAAGGTGGGCATGCAGCTCGGCAAGGAGCGCTACTACAAGTACATGACCGGGTTCGGCTTCGGGGCCCCTACCAACCTGGGCCTGCCCGGGGAAAGCCGGGGCCAGCTCCGCGCGCCCGCGCAGTGGTCCGGCCTCTCGCTCGCCACCATGTCCATCGGCCAGGAGATCTCGGTGACCGCGGTGCAGATGGTGGCCGCCTTCTCCGCGGTGGCCAACGGTGGCCGGCTCATGCAGCCCCAGATCATCCGCGCGGTGCTCGACGCGCAGGGGCGCGAGCTCCGCTCCTTCGAGCCCAAGACGGTGCGCCAGGTCATCAGCCCCGAGACCGCGCGCACGCTCACCGAGATGATGGTGAACGTGGTGGCCAACGGGACCGGGCGTCACGCCGCGATCCCCGGCTACGACGTCGCGGGCAAGACCGGCACCGCCCAGAAGATGGACCCGGCGACCAAGCGCTACTCGCGCGCGCCCGGCGTGCTCTCCTTCGTGGGGTTCGTGCCCGCCGACGACCCGCGACTCACCATGATCGTGCTGCTCGACGAGCCCAAGAACGAGAAGTGGGGCAGCGAGGCGGCCGCGCCCATGTTCGCCACGATCGGTCGTGAGGCCCTGCGCTACCTGAACGTGCCCCCGCGCGACAGCAGCCCGGTGCCGATCGTGCGCGGCGAGATCGTGGCCGTCGCGCCGGCCGCCCCGCGCGCCGGGGGCCCCGCGGAGCCCGCGCCGCCCGGCGCCCGGGCGCTGCCGGTAGGTCTGACCCCGGAGCCGCCCGCCTCGGCGGGCGACGCCCAGGCGGTGATGCCGCGGCTCGCCGGCCTCTCGCTCCGCCAGGCGATGGAAGCCCTCGCGCCCTTCGGGGTCCGCCTCGAGATCACGGGCCGCGGCGTCGTGACCGGCCAGACGCCGCCGCCCGGCGCCCCGCTCGCCGCGGGCGCGGTGTGCCGGCTCCAGCTGGCGTCCCCGGCCGGCCGGGCCCAGGCCGCGATGGCCGCGAGCCTGCTGCCGTGAGGACATGAGCGACACCGTCGTGCCCACCACCACGCTGCTCGAGGCGCTGCCGGACAAGACGGTGCTGGGCACCCTGCCCGGCCGCGTGACCGGTGTCTCGTACGACTCGCGGAAAGTGGCGGCGGGCGAGCTCTTCGTGGCCATCCCCGGCTTCAAGCAGGACGGCCGGCGCTTCGCCGCCGACGCGGTCGGGCGGGGCGCGGCCGCGGTGGTCGCCGAGGGCGCCGACCCGCTGCCGGGCAGCGCCACCCCCCGCATCATCGTGCCGTCCTCGCGCGAGGCCCTGGCGCGGCTGGCGGATGCCTATCACGGCCATCCCTCCCGGCGGCTCACCGTGGTCGCCATCACCGGCACGAACGGCAAGACCACGACCTCGCTGCTCGTGGAAGCCCTGCTGGGCGCGGGCGGGCGGCCGACCGGCGTCATCGGCACCATCCAGTATCGCGTCGGCGCCCAGGCGGAGACGGCCAGCCAGACCACGCCCGAGGCCCTCGAGCTCCAGTCGCTGCTGGCGCGGATGGTGCGCGTCGGTGTCGGCGGCGCCGCGATGGAGGTCTCCTCGCACGCCCTGGCGCTCTCCCGGGTGGACGGCATCGAGTTCGACGTGGCGGTCTTCACCAACCTGACCCAGGACCACCTCGACTTCCACCGGACGCTCGAGGCCTACCGCGACGCCAAGGCCCGGCTCTTCACCCTGCTGGCGGGGAGCCGCAAGCCCTACCGCGCCGCGGTGGTGAACACGGACGATCCGGCGGGCGCGGCCATGCTGGCGGCGGCGGCCGCCGACCCGCGCGTGCGGCCGATCACCTTCGGCCTGTACGGGCAGGCCCTCCTGCGGCCGCGCCGCTGGGAATCCGGCATCGACGGGATCCGGCTGGAGGTCGTGTCGTCCAAAGGGCCCATCGAGATCGTGTCGCCCCTCGTCGGCGAGCACAATGTGATGAATCTCCTGGGGGCCATCGGCGTCGGACTGGCTCTGGACATGGAGCCGCGAAGGATCGGCGAGACGCTCTCCGGGGTGGCGACGGTGCCGGGCCGGTTCGAGCGGGTGGAAGCCGGCCAGCCTTTCCTGGTGGTGGTGGACTACGCGCACACGCCCGACGCGCTGGAGCGGGTGCTCACCACCGCGCGCAAGCTGGTGGGCACGGGCGGGCGCCTCGGCGTGGTCTTCGGCTGCGGCGGCGACCGCGACCGCGGCAAGCGCCCGATCATGGGCGGCATCGCGGCGCGGCTCGGCGACCGCGCCTGGGTGACCTCCGACAACCCGCGCACCGAGCGGCCCGAGGCGATCCTGGCCGAGATCGAGATCGGCATCCCGGCCGAGGCCGCGGGCCGGCACGAGTCCATGGCCGATCGCGGCCGGGCCATCCAGGCCGCGGTGGACTGGGGGCGCGAGGGCGACGTGGTGGTGATCGCGGGGAAGGGGCACGAGACCTACCAGGTCATCGGCACCGAGTCGGTCGACTTCGACGACCGCGAGGTGGCGCGGGCCGCGCTGCGGGCGCGCGGGGGAGCCGGAGGGCCGGCGTGGCGGCGCTGAGCATCGAGGACGTGGTGCGCGGAACCCAGGGCGCCCTCGTGGCGGGCGACCTCGGCGTGCCGGTCACCGGCGTCAGCATCGACAGCCGCCACCTCGGCATCGGGGAGGCCTTCTTCGCCATCCAGGGGCCGAACCGCGACGGCCACGGCTTCCTGCGCGACGCCGCCGCGCGCGGCGCAGCGTGCCTGGTCGTCCACAACCTGCCGGACGATCTGCCGCCCTCGGTGCCCGCCATCCTGGTGGACGACACCACGCGCGCCCTCGGGCGGCTGGCCGCCTACCACCGGGCGCGCTTCACGGTGCCGGTGGCGGCGGTGACGGGCTCCAACGGCAAGACCACGACCAAGGAGATGATGGCCGCGGTCCTGGGAGCGCTCGGCCCGGTGCTCAAGCCGGAGGGCAGCTTCAATAATCAATGGGGATTGCCGTTGACCCTGCTGCGCCTGGGGCCGGAGCACAAGGCGCTCGCGCTGGAGCTGGGGGCGAACACGCCGGGCGAGATCGCCTCGCTCGCCGCGATCAGCCGGCCCACGGTGGGCGCGGTCACGGTGGTGTCGAGCGCCCACACCGAGTTCTTCGGCTCCCTCGACGGGGTGGCCGCCGAGAAGAGCGCGCTGGTGCGCGCGATCCCCCCCGACGGCGCGGTGGTCCTCAACGCCGACGACCCGCGGGTGCTCGCCATGCACACGCAGAGCCGGGCGCGGGTGCTCTACTTCGGCACGCGCCCCGGCGCCGACGTCTTCGCGGCGGGGCCGGCCGAGGACGACGGCGAGGGGCTGCGCTTCACGCTGGCCGCGGGCACCGCCAAGCGGCCGGTGCGCCTCAACTTCGCGGGCCGCCACAACGTGGTCAACGCGCTCGCCGCGGCCGGGATCGGCCTGGCCCTGGGGCTCTCCCTCGAGCAGATCGCCCGCGGCCTCGAGGCGGCGCGTCCGGCCAAGGGCCGCTGCGTCTGGCGGCGCGCGGGGGCGCTGCGCCTCCTCGACGACACCTACAACGCCAACCCGACCTCGGTGAGCGCCGCGCTGGTCACCCTGGGCGCCGCCACCGACGCGCGGCGGCGGGTGGTGGTGCTGGGCGACATGCTCGAGCTGGGGGAGATCAGCGAGTCCGCGCATCGCGACATGGGCCGCGCGGTCGCCGCGTCGGGCGCGGCCGAGTTCGTCGGCATGGGGCGGTGGGCGCAGACCGCGGTGGAGGCGGCGCGGCAGGCCGGGCTCGCGGAGAGCCACCACGTGACCACGTTCGAGGATACGGTGGCGCTGCTGCTCAAGCGGCTCGCGCCCGGCGACGCGGTGCTCGTCAAGGGCTCCCGGGGCATGCGCATGGAGCGTGTGGCGGACGCGCTCGTGGCGCGCTTCGGAGGAGTGATTGACTAGTGCTCTACGAGCTCCTCGTGCCGCTCGCCAAGTACAACACCGCGTTCAACGTGTTCCGGTACATCACCTTCCGGACCGCGATGGCCACGGTCACCGCCCTGGTGATCTCCTTCTTGCTGGGGCCGTGGCTCATCAATCGGCTGCGGGAGATGCAGCACGGCGGGAGCTCGGTCCGCGAGGACACCCCGGAGCGGCACCAGAAGACCAAGGCGGGCACGCCTACCATGGGCGGCATCGGGATCCTGGTGGCGATCCTGGTCTCGACCCTGCTGTGGGCCAACCTGCGCAACCGCTACATCTGGGTGCTGATGCTGGCCACCGCGGGTCTGGGCCTGATCGGCCTGAAGGACGACTGGAAGAAGCTCAAGACGCGCAAGGGCATCTCGGCGAAGGAGAAGTTCGGCGCCCAGATCGTGCTGGTGGGCGCCCTGATGGCGTTTCTCTACTGGTGGCCGGCCGACGGCTTCACCACCAGCGTCGTGATCCCCTTCTTCAAGGGCTGGCTCATCACGTTCGGCTGGCTGTGGATACCCTTCGCGATCCTGGTGATCGTGGGGGCCTCCAACGCGGTGAACCTGACCGACGGGCTCGACGGCCTCGCCATCGGCCCGATCGTGACCGCGGGCGGGGCCTTCGCGGTGATCGCGTACCTCACCGGCAACTTCCGGGCCGCCGAGTACCTGCGCATCCTCAATGTCAAGGGCACCGGCGAGCTCACGATCTTCTGCGGGGCGCTGGTGGGCGCGGCGCTCGGCTTCCTCTGGTTCAACAGCTATCCGGCGCAGGTGTTCATGGGCGACGTGGGCTCGCTGGCCCTCGGCGGGGCCATCGGGACGCTCGCGGTGCTCACCAAGTCGGAGCTCCTGCTGCCGCTCATCGGCGGCATCTACGTGGTGGAGGCGGCGTCGGTCATCATCCAGGTGGGCTCGTTCAAGCTGACCGGCAAGCGGGTCTTCAAGATGGCGCCGCTGCACCATCACTACGAGATCAAGGGGTGGGCGGAGCCCAAGATCATCGTCCGGTTCTGGATCGTTTCGTTCATGCTGGCGCTCCTGGCGCTCACCACACTCAAGCTCCGCTAGGGTGACATGCGATGGCCATCATCACATTGCGACGGGACGTTTCCTATCCCACCGGGATCTTCGTGAGCGGTAACGGCGAGCGGGGGGCGACCTACCGGCAGTCGCTCGCGGGCAAGACCGTCTCGGTGGTGGGGCTCGCCAAGAGTGGGGTGGCGGCGGCCCGGCTGATCCGCCGCCTCGGGGGCCGCGTGCTCGCCTCCGACTCGAGCCCGCTCGAGGCGCTGCCCGAGGAGGCGCGCGGGCTCGAGCGCCTGGGCTGCGCGCTCTGGGCGGGCGGCCACCCCGACGCCGCGTTCGTGGGCGCGGATCTGATTGTCGTGAGCCCCGGGGTGCCGCTCGAACTGCCCGCGCTCGTCGCGATGCGCGCCCGCGGGGTGCCCATCATCGGCGAGCTCGAGCTGGCGTGGCGGGTGATGGAGGCCGACGTCATCGCCATCACCGGCACCAATGGCAAGACCACGACCACCACGCTGACCGGCGAGCTGCTGCGCACCCAGGTGCGCCCGGTGCTGGTGGGCGGCAATATCGGGACGCCTCTGGCCGAGCACGCGCTCGAGTTCCCGGGCGACGGAATCGTGATCGCCGAGGTGTCGAGCTTTCAGCTCGACGCGGTCGACCGGTTCCGCCCGCGGGTCGGCGCGATCCTGAATATCACGCCGGACCATCTGGACCGGCACGGGACCTTCGAGCGCTACCTGGAGGCCAAGGCGCGGATCTTCGCCAACCAGACCCCGACCGACTGCGCGGTGCTGAACGCGGACGACCCGGTCACCGCCGGGCTCGGGGGCCGGGCGCGCGGGCACGTGATGTGGTTCAGCCGGCTCACCACCCTGACCCACGGCGTCTTCATCTACGACGGCTGGATCGTGGCCAAGCTCAACGGCAGTACCGAGCGCATCTGCCCGGTCACCGAGATCACGCTGCGCGGCCAGCACAACGTGGAGAACGTGCTCGCGGCCACCGCGTGCGCGCTCTGGACCGGCACGTCGCCCTCCGCGATCCGGCGCGGCATCGCGGCCTTCCGCGGGGTGGCCCATCGCATCGAGCGGGTGCACGACGACCGGGGGGTCGTCTACTACAACGACTCCAAGGGCACCAACGTGGACTCGACGATCAAGGCGCTCGAGAGCTTCAGCGAGCCGGTGATCCTGATCGCGGGCGGCAAGGGCAAGGGCCAGGACTTCGGCCCGCTCGCCGAGGCGGCCCGCGGCCGGGTGCGCCGCGCGATCCTCATCGGCCAGGATCGCGTCCGGATCCGCGCCGCGCTCGAGCCGGCGGGGATCCCGGCGGAGGACGCGGAGTCCATGGACGACGCGGTCCGCCGGGCGCGCGAGGCGGCCCGGGTCGGCGACGTGGTGCTGCTCTCGCCCGCCTGCGCGTCGTTCGACATGTTCCGCAACTTCGAGCACCGCGGCGACGTCTTCAAGTCCGTGGTGCGGGCGCTGCTCGGCTGATGCCCCGCAAGCTCACGCCCGACCTGCCGCTCTTCGGGGTGGTGGTGACCCTCGTGTGCGTGGGCGTGGTGATGGTCTACTCGGCGAGCGCGATCGTGGCCGCGGACCGCTTCCACGATCCGTTCTTCTTCCTGAAGAAGCAGCTCTTCTGGGCGGTGCTCGGGCTCGGCTGCCTCTGGGCCGGGATGCTGCTCGACTACCGCTGGCTCGAGCGGCTGGTGATCCCGCTGCTCGTCGTCTCCTTCGCCCTGCTCATTCTGGTGCTCGTGCCGCCGTTCGGCCAGTCCATCAACGGCACGCGGCGCTGGTTCCACGTGGGCCCGGTCTCCTTCCAGCCGGTGGAGCTGGCCAAGTTCTCGCTCGTGCTCTACCTCGCCTCGTTCCTCACCCGGCGGCAGGAGGTCATCGCGCGCTTCGCGGAAGGCCTGCTCCCGATCCTCCTGGTCACGGGCGGCATGGCCGCGCTCACTCTGCTGCAGCCGGACCTGGGCAATAGCCTGGCCCTCATCATCCTGACGCTCGCCCTCGCCTACATGGCGGGCGCCCGGGTGCTGCACATGGCGGCCATCGCGGGCTGCGCCCTGCCGGTGGTGATCGCGCTCATCGCGATGAAGCCCTACCGGTGGCGCCGCATGGTCGCCTTCATGAACCCGTGGGACGATCCGCAGGGCAGCGGCTTCCAGATCATCCAGTCCTTCCTGGCGCTGGGCTCGGGCGGCTGGCTCGGGGTGGGGCTGGGCGACTCCAAGCAGAAGCTCTTCTACCTGCCCGAGCCGTACACCGACTTCATCTTCGCGATCATCGGCGAGGAGCTGGGGCTGGTGGGCGCCACCGCGATCGTCGCGCTCTTCGCGCTCCTGATCTGGCGCGGCCTGCGGGCCGGCCTGCGGGCCCCCGACGCCTTCGGCGCCTACCTGGGCCTGGGGCTCACCATCATGCTCGCGACCCAGACCCTCGTGAACCTGGGGGTGGTGACGGGGGCGCTGCCCACCAAGGGGCTGCCGCTGCCGTTCATCTCCTTCGGGGGCTCGGCGCTCCTGATGGCGCTCTTCTCGGCGGGCGTGCTGCTCAACATCTCCCAACATGGAACCGGCGACCGAGTGGGGTTCATGGGAAAGTCGGCCTGATGTTCAAGAAGTACCAGCACATCCACTTCGTGGGCATCGGCGGCGTCGGCATGAGCGGCATCGCGGAGGTGCTCCTCACCCTGGGCTACCGCGTCACCGGCTCCGACGCGCGGCGGAGCGAGACGGTGGAGCGGCTCGAGCGGTTGGGGGCCAAGGTGTACCTCGGCCACGAGGGGACCCAGGTCGAAGGCGCGCAGGTTGTCGTCTACTCCTCGGCGGTGGCGCGCGACAACGTGGAGGTGCAGACCGCGCGCCAGCGCGGGGTGCCGGTGATCGGGCGGGCCGAGATGCTCGCGGAGCTGATGCGGCTCAAGTACGGCATCGCCATCGCGGGCACCCACGGCAAGACCACCACCACCTCGATGGTGGCGGCGGTGCTGGGCGCGGGCGGCTTCGATCCCACCGTGGTGGTGGGCGGGCGCGTGCACGGGCTCGGCGCCAACGCGCGGCTCGGTCAGGGGGAGTTCCTGGTCGCGGAGGCCGACGAGTCCGACGGCTCGTTCCTGAAGCTCTCGCCGACCATCGCGGTGGTGACCACGGTGGACGCGGAGCACCTGGATCACTACGCCGATCTCGACGCGATCGTGGCCGCCTTCCTCACCTTCGTGAACAAGGTGCCGTTCTACGGCGCGGCGGTGGTCTGCCTCGACGACCTGAACGTTCAGCGAATGATCCCCCGTATCGACAAGCGGGTGGTGACCTACGGCCTCGAGGCGGGGGCCGACCTGATGGCGCGGCGGCTCTCGTTCGCCGAGCTGCGGTCGGAGTTCGAGGTGGTGCATCGCGGCAAGCCGCTCGGGCCGGTCACGCTCCAGGCGCCCGGGCGGCACAACGTGCTGAACGCGCTCGCCGCCGCCGCGGTGGGGCTCGATCTCGAGATGCCGTTCGACAAGATCCAGGCGGCGCTCGCCTCCTTCGCGGGCGTCCAGCGCCGGTTCCAGATCCGGGGTGAGGCCCAGGGCGTGCTCGTGGTGGACGACTACGGCCATCACCCGGCCGAGATCCGGGCGACCCTCGCCGCCGCCAAGGCGGGGTTCGACCGTCGGGTGATCACGGTGTTCCAGCCGCACCGCTACTCGCGGACGCAGCATCTACGCAACGACTTCCTGACCGCGTTCTACCAGTCCGACGTCCTCATCGTCATGGACATCTATGCGGCGGGCGAGGCGCCGATCGAAGGCGTCCACGCCCGCGATCTCGCCGACGGCATCGCGGCCCACGGGCACCGAGAGGTGCTCTACCTGGGCGGCGACCGCGCGGCCATCGTCGACTACCTGTGCGAATCCACCAGAGCGGGTGATCTCGTGCTCACTCTCGGGGCGGGCGACGTGGGGCAGCTGGGCGGGGAACTGCTCAAGCGCCTCGGCCCGGACCCCGGGACGACGTCCAAGAGGAGATAGGCATGCTGGGAGAGATCCGAGGCGAGGTTCGGTTCAAGGAACCCCTCAGCTTTCACACCTCCTTGCGCATCGGAGGCTCCGCGGACATCTTCATCGTCCCGCAGGACGTGGAGGACATCCGGCTCGCGCTGTCGTTCGCGGAGCGGGAGCAGCTCTCGCTCGACGTCATCGGCGGCGGCAACAACCTGCTGGTGAGCGACCGCGGGGTGCGCGGGGTGGTGCTCAAGCTCGAGGGCTGCCTGGGCCGCGCCGAGTTCAACGGCGAGGAGGCGGTGGCCGGCGCGGGGGTGAGCCTGTCCGCGCTGATCCGGGAGGCGGCCGCGCTCAACCTGGGCGGCATCGAGTGCCTGGTGGGCGTGCCCGCCACGGTGGGCGGCGCGGTGGCCATGAACGCGGGCACCCTGGACGGCGGCATCGCCGACTTCATCTCCGCGGTGTACTTCCTGTACCCCGATGGCACCCTCGGCGAGTTCAAGCCGGGGGCCGGCGGCTCGTACAGCTACAACGTGTTCACGCCTCCCGCCCGGTCGGTGCTGATCGGCGCGCGCCTGCAGCTGCACCGGCGACCGTTCGCGGAGATCCAGAAGGACATCAAGCAGCGCCTCAAGCTGAAGAAGTCCACCCAGCCGCTGGCCCTGGCCTCCGTGGGCTGCGTGTGGAAGAACCCGCCGGGCGAGACCGCGACCCGGCTCATCGAGAAGGTGGGCCTCAAGGGCAAGCGGCTCAACGGGGCGGAGATCTCGGCCAAGCACGCCAACTTCATCGTCAATCGCGGCGGGGCCGCCGCCGCCGACATCAAGGCGCTCATGCAGCTCACCCTCGATCGCGTGCGCAACCACTTCGGCATCACGCTCGAGCCCGAGATGAAGACCATGGGGGAGATTTAGCGGACATGCCGGTCGGATCGGCCGGTTTGCGTCCGCATGACCATTTGGGAGGTAGTTTGTACCCGCTCTTCTTTCTAATGCGGGGGCCCAGAAATGGCCCCCGCACTCCCCCAACCGCGGACGACCGGGAGGCCCGGCGGACCCTGCCGCCGCGCGCGGATCGCCGTTCCGGCGCTAACCATCGTTCCGACGCCCATGCGCGCGCATAGCTCGGTCATCTCGCCGCGGGGTGGTCGGGGGCGGGTCGAGGACCTGGCCGAGCAGGGCCGGGCGATGGCGCGGCAGCGCGTGTCGCGCGCGCGGCTCGCGCGGCGGATGACCCGGCGCGCGCGCTGGGTCGCCGCGCGCATCGTGCCGATCGGCGTGTCGCTGGCGGTGCTGGTCGCGGGCGGCGCGGCGATAGGCTGGCTGCTCACGTCGCCCCGCTTCGCGATCACCGAGGTCGCGGTGGTGGGGGCGAGCCGGCTCACCCCGGAGGAGATCGTGACCGCCTCCGGCATCGGCCCGGGCACCAATCTCTTCCGGCTGGACCGGAGCGCGGTGGTGGCGCGGCTGGAGGGGCTGCCGCTCGTGCGGCGCGCCGACCTCGTGCGGCGCTTCCCCAACCGGGTCACGGTCGCGGTGGAGGAGCGGCGGCCCTTCACGCTGGCCCACGCGGGCCGGCTGCACTGGATCGACGAGCAGGGCGTGAGCCTCGGCGCGGAGCCGCACGCGGTGGTGCCGCAGGCGCCGGTGATCACCGGGCTGAGCCCCGCCGATCTCGCGGCGGGAGACGGGACGCCCGCCCCGCGGGTGGCCGCCGGGATCTCCCTGCTGCGGGTGCTGCTCCGCTCCGAGACCGCGCTCCTCCGGCAGATCTCGGAGATCGACGTGAGCCGGCCCGACGGCCCCGTGCTCTACACGGTGGAGGGTGTCGAGGTGCGGCTGGGCGCCGAGGACTGGGAGGCCCGGCTCGGCCGGCTGCAGGGCGTGCTGGCCCAGGTACGCGCGGGAGGCGAGCCGGTCCACGCGATCGATCTGCGCTTCCGCGATCAGGTGGTTCTCAAGACCGTGGCGAGGTGAGGAGGGGAATGGCCAGATCCCGAGTGCGTCAAGTCATCGCCGGGCTCGACGTGGGCACGACCAAGATCTGCTGCGTCATCGCCGACTGGTCGCCGGTGGGCAATCTCGACATCATCGGGGTCGGGGTGAGCCCGTCGCGCGGGCTGCGCAAGGGCGTGGTGGTGAACATCGACTCCACCGTCGAGTCCATCAAGCACGCCGTCGCGGAGGCCGAGGAGATGGCGGGCGTGGAGATCCAGTCGGTGATCGCGGGGGTGGCGGGCGGGCACATCCGCGGCATCAACAGCCGCGGGGTGGTGGCGGTCTCCGGCAAGCACCGCGAGGTGAGCCAGACCGACATCGACCGCGCGCTCGACGCGGCCCGCGCGGTCAACCTGCCCCAGGACCGCGAGATCATCCACGTGCTCCCCCAGACCTTCCTGGTGGACGACCAGGACGGCGTCAAGGAGCCGCTCGGCATGTCCGGGGTGCGGCTCGAGGTGGAGGTGCACCTCGTCACCGGGGCGACGACCTCGGTGCGGAACGTGGTCCGCAGCGTCAACCGCGCGGGCCTGCAGGTGCAGGACCTCGTGCTCGAGCCGCTGGCCTCCGCGGAGGCGGTGATCTCCGCCGAGGAGAAGGAGCTCGGAATTCTATTGATCGACCTCGGCGGCGGCACCACCGACGTGGCCCTCTTCCGCGACGGCGCGGTCTGGCACACGAGCAGCCTGCCGCTCGGCGGCGACCACATCTCCAACGACATCGCGGTGGGCCTGCGCACCCCGACCGCGGACGCGGAGGAGCTGAAGAAGCGCCACGGCTGCGCGCTCACCGCGCTGGTGCGCGAGGACGAGGTGGTGGACGTGCCGAGCGTGGGCGGGCGCAAGGCGCGGCAGCTCTCGCGCCAGATCCTCTCCGAGATCATCCAGCCCCGGGTGGAGGAGATCTTCACCCTGATCGCGCGCGACCTCGTGCGGGGTGGGCTCAACGACGTGGCCGCGGGCGGCGTGGTGGTCACCGGCGGCAGCTCGATCATGCAGGGCGTGCCCGAGCTGGCCGAGCAGGTCTTCGACACGCCGGTGCGGCGCGGGGTACCCGCCGGGCTCTCCGGTCTCGCCGACGTGGTGCAGAGCCCGATCCACGCCACCGCGGTGGGGCTCGCGCTCTACGGGGCGCGCGGCCACGGGGCGGGCGGCGGGCCCACGGAACTGGAGGACGCCACGCTGGTCGGGCGCACCGGCCGGCGCTTGAAGGACTGGTTTGCGGAGCTCTTCTAAGGGAGGCGGCGAGGGGAAGCCCTCGCGCGCCGCCGGACAGGCGGATTTCTTCACGAACGTGCCGCCCGTCCGGGCGCGGCAACCACGAGCTCGATTGAAGGAGGACTCGATGGAGCACACTCAGAGGCGGCGGCCGGTGTTCGAGCTGGAGGAGGAGCGCGAGGCGGCGAAGATCAAGGTGATCGGCCTCGGCGGGGCGGGCTCCAACGCGGTCAACCGCATGATGGCGGCGTCCTTCACCGGGGTGGACTTCATCGTCGCCAACACCGACCTGCAGGCCCTCAAATCCTCACCGGCCCCGGTAAAGCTTCAGCTCGGCGCGCGGCTCACGGCCGGGCTCGGGGCGGGCTCGGATCCGGAGGTCGGCAAGAACGCGGCGCTCGAAGATCGCGAGGCGATCAAGAAGGAGCTGGAAGGCGCCGATATGGTATTCGTCACCGCGGGCCTGGGCGGCGGCACCGGCACCGGCTCCGCGCCGATCGTGGCCTCGGTGGCCAAGGAGCTCGGCATCCTCACGGTCGCGGTGGTGACCAAGCCCTTCGCCTTCGAGGGCCGCAAGCGCGCGCTCCAGGCCGAGGCGGGCATGGCCGAGCTCCGCGCGGTGGTGGACACCCTGATCGCGATCCCGAACCAGCGGCTGCTCGCGGTGGTGGACCGCGGCACCCCGCTGCTCGAGGCCTTCAAGGTCGCCGACACCGTGCTGCTGCAGGCGGTGCAGGGCATCTCGGACCTGATCCTCGTCCCCGGGCTGATCAACCTCGACTTCGCGGACGTGCGCACGATCATGTCCGGCATGGGCATGGCGCTCATGGGCACCGGGCTCGGCAAGGGCGAGCACCGCGCGCTCGACGCGGCCCAGAAGGCGGTGGCGAGCCCGCTGCTCGACGAGACCTCGATCGAGGGGGCGCGCGGCATCCTGATCAACTTCACCGGCGGGCCCGACCTCTCCATCCACGAGGTCGAGGAGGCCGCGCGCATCGTCCAGGAGGCCGCGCACGAGGAGGCCAATATCATTTTCGGCGCGGTGATCGACGAGACCCTGCGCGACGAGGTGCGCATCACCGT
>Ga0184610_1000105_pt1 | contig 21233 bp, 20 predicted proteins | sample PLM1_100_coex_FD_133011 | JGI IMG/M metagenome (GOLD analysis project Ga0184610, IMG submission 133011) | Groundwater sediment microbial communities from an aquifer in East River, Colorado, USA - PLM1_100_coex | ecosystem: Environmental > Terrestrial > Soil > Riparian zone | place: USA: East... | reverse complement strand
GGACCACCCGGACGGCCTCGTCCTTGGATCCGACCTCGAACGACACCATGCCGCCGAAGTCCTTCATCTGCCGGACGGCGACCTCGAACCCCGGGTGGCCGGGGATCCCGGGGAAGTGCACCCTGGTCACCTTGGGGTGCTGCGAGAGGAACTCCGCGATGCGCCTGGCGCCGCGGCAGTGCGCCTCCATACGGAGGGCGAGGGTCTTCACGCCACGGAGCGCGAGGTAGCAGTCCATGGGGCCGGGGACCGCCCCGACGGCGTTCTGGAGGAACGCCAGCCGGTCAGCGAGCGCATCGTCGTTCGTCACGACCGCCCCGCCGACCAGGTCCGAGTGGCCGCCCAGGTACTTCGTCACCGAGTGCACCACGACGTCGGCCCCGAGCTCGAGCGGCCGCTGGAGGTAGGGCGTGGCGAACGTGTTGTCGACGACGCACATCGCGGCTGCGCCGTGCGCGAGCTCGGCGGCGGCCGCGATGTCGATCACCTTGAGCAGCGGGTTCGTCGGCGTCTCCACCCACACCACGCGGGTCTCGTCGCGCACGGCCGAACCGAACGCGGCGAAGTCGGTCATGTCCACGACGTCGTGGGCCACGCCCCAGTCCGCGAGCACCCTGGCCAGCAGCCGGTACGTTCCCCCGTAGACGTCGTTCGCCAGCAGCACGTGGTCGCCCGGTCGGAGCGTGAGGAGCAGCGTAGCCTCGGCGGCCATGCCGGAGGCGAACGACAGCCCGTGCTTGCCGCCCTCGAGCGAGGCCAGCACGGTCTCCAGAGCCTCCCGCGTGGGGTTGCCCGTTCGCGCGTAGTCGAACCGCTTGGGCTTGCCCACCTCCGGCTGCGCGTAGGTGGACGTCTGGTAGATCGGCACGTTCACGGCCCCGAACGCAGACTCGGGCTCCTGTCCGGCGTGGACCGCCCTGGTCTCGAACCTCATCGCATCTCCGGAGGAACCTCCCATCCTCGCCTCCTGAGCTCGTCGACGGCGTCCTGGCCCGAGCGGGCCAGGCTCCACAGCAGCGACTTCCGCTTCGCGTCGTGACCCGGCGCGAACTCCCTCGATGTCGAGGAAGTGCAATCGGGGTGGCCGCAGCCGCACAGGGCCAATCCGTGGAAGACCAGCTGGTCGGGTCGCCGAGAGCGCTCGGCCTGCCGGCATCGCGGGTAGGGCGGCGGAGGAAGGGTCGCCGCCGGCAGGACGATCACGCCCTCCAGCGGGTCGCCCGGTGCGAAGCACCTGCCCCCGAGCGCGTACAGCCCGGTGAGCGCGGCCAGCGCCGCATCCACCTGATCCGCCGAAGGCAGGTTCTCCGTCTCCACTCCATGGGCTCGGAGCACGCCTCGTCGCCACTCGCGTTTGGCCCGCCCCTTCGACAGGCCCCTGGGCGGCAGGCACCCGGCCAGCACCACGGCGGTCGCGTGCGGGAACACCTCGATGGCCTTGCCCTTCACCGGGCCGCTCCCGTAGCGGGCGAATCCCTCCAGCGCCGCCGCCTCGAACACCTCGAAGCCCGCACGCATCCAGTCGTAGAAGGCGCTGCTCGCCTTCCTCTGGTCCGAGGGGGTCCCGAACGACTGGATGCCGAACCGGCGGATCTCCCGCTCGGTGAGCCGCGACCCGCCCGAGCTTCGTCCCCACGCCGGCGGGGAGTCGATGGCCACCACGTCCGGTCGGACAAGCCTGATGAGCTCCGCGATCTCCTCCACCCCGGCGTGACGCCTGGCCTCGGACGGGACCATGGTCTCGTCGAGCAGGACGGCGTCCACCCCCTTGCGCTTCGCGCCGACGTCGATCCCGAGCGAGCGCACGCCGGTCGCTTCGTCCCTACGGGGTCCGCTGCCGGTGGGCCAGGAACTCGAGGAGGTCGCTCCGGGTCAGGACCCCCAGGACCTGGCCGGCCTTGACCACGAGGACGGCCGGCTCCCGCTGGAGCTCGACGAAGGCCACCTCGATGGGCTCGTCGTACTCGACCATGGGGATCGGGGGGCCCATGACCTCGGCCACGTCGGCCTGGAGAGCGTCGGGGTCGCGGAAGATGCGGTCCAGGAGGGCTCGCTCCTGGATCGCCCCGACGAACTGGGTCACGTCGAGCGACGGCTCGCGCACCACGGGGGCCTGCGAGATCCCGTACTCCTGGAGCGCGTCGATGGCCTGGCGCACCTTGTCGTGGGCGCTCACCGTCACGACCGTCGGGAGATCGCCGTGCTTGGCCGACACGACCTCCTCCACCCGCACGACCTCGGGGCGCTCGAGCATCCCGTACTGGAGCAGCCAGGAGTCCGAGTAGAGCTTCGAAAGGTAGTTGCGGCCGGTGTCGGGGAAGATGACCACGATCGTCTTCGACTCGTCCAGCTCCCGCGCCACCTCGAGCGCCGCGTGAAGGGCCGTCCCCGATGAGCCCCCCACCAGGATGCCCTCCTGGCGGGTCACCGCCCGGGCTAGCCGGAACGAGTCGGCGTCGGAGACCCGAACCCACCGGTCCACGACCGACGGGTCGAAGGTCTCCGGCCAGAAGTCCTCGCCGATCCCCTCCACCAGGTACGGCCTCGGCGTGTCACCCGAGTACAGCGATCCCTCGGGGTCCGCGCCCACGACCGTGAGGCCGGGCTTCCTTTCCTTCAGGAACCGGGCGGCCCCGGTGATCGTGCCGCCCGTGCCCACCCCCGCCACCAGCACGTCGATGGCACCCCCGGTCTGCTCCCAGATCTCCGGGCCCGTGGTCTCGTAGTGGGCCGCGGGGTTCTCCTGGTTGAAGTACTGGTTGGGCTGGAACGCCCCCGGGATCTCCTCGGTCAGCCGGTCGGCCACCCGGTAGTAGGACTCGGGCGACTCCGGCGCGACGGCGGTCGGCGTGATGACCACCTCGGCACCGTAGGCCCGAAGGAGCGCCACCTTCTCCTGGCTCATCTTGTCCGGCATCACGAAGATGCACTTGTAGCCCCTGATGGCGGCGGCGATGGCCAGGCCGTGGCCCGTGTTGCCCGAGGTCGGCTCGACGATCGTGCCCCCCGCCCGAAGGAGCCCGGCCCGCTCGGCGGCCTCGATCATGCGAAGGCCGATCCGGTCCTTCACGCTCCCGCCGGGGTTCAGCATCTCGAGCTTGGCCAGGATGGCCGGGCGGACCCCCCGCACCACCTTGTGAAGCCGGACCAGGGGGGTGTTGCCCATGGCATCCAGGAACGACTCGAGCACCTGCACCGCGCCAACCCCCTGTTCCAGGTGATCCTGGCCCCTATTGTGCTTTACTCCCGCCGCCGCGTCCCGAACATAAGGTGGACGGGTACCCTCGCCGAGGCCGGCCAGTGAACGACGAACCCCAACCATCCGCGCGGGAGTCGATCCTCGTGGTCGAGGACGACGAGTTCATCGCCCGCCTTCTCCAGGCCGAGCTCGCAGGGGCCGGGTACGAGGTGCGGATCGCCTCCGACGGCGTGGAGGCCCTAGACGCCGCGTTCGAGCGATGTCCCGACCTCGTCCTTGCCGACGTGATGATGCCGAACATGGACGGGTACGAGATGACCCGGCGCCTCCGGGAGGATCCCAGGACCGAGGTCGTGAGCATCATCATGCTCACCGCCCGGGGTGTGGCCGCCGACAAGCTCGAGGGCCTCACCGCGGGGGCGGACGACTACATCGTCAAGCCGTTCGACGCCGACGAGCTCCTGGCCCGGATCCGGGGGGTGCTCCGGCGGGCCGAGTACATGCGTTCGGTGTCGCCGCTCACGGGGCTCCCGGGGAACATCCGGATCGAGGACGAGATCGAGGCCCGGATCGCCCACGGCCTCGATTTCGCGCTCCTGTACCTCGACCTGGACAACTTCAAGGCCTACAGCGACCGCTACGGGTTCGTCCGGGGGGACGAGGCGCTCAAGGCGACGGCCCGGGTGATCCGGGACACGGCGAAGGGGGTGGGCAGCTCGGCGACGTTCGTCGGACACATCGGGGGAGACGACTTCGTCGTGGTGACGTCACCGGAGCATGCCACGGCCATCGCGGAGGAGGTGATCCGCCGGTTCGACGAGCTGTCCCCGACGCTCTACGAGCCGGAGGACGCGGCCCGTGGCTTCGTCGAAGCGGAGGATCGCCAGGGCAAACGGCAGCGGTTCCCCCTCGTGTCCGTCTCCATCGGGATCGCCACCACGGCCGGCCGCCGGTTCTCCCACCGGGCCGAGGCCGTCCAGGTGGCGACCGAGCTCAAGAACTACACCAAACGGACCCCCGGGTCCTCCTACACCCTCGATCGCCGCGGGATGGGGGGCGGGTAGCGCTTTACCGGTCCGTCTCCCATGCCGATTGGCATCAGGTGGAGACCGAAACCTGGACGTTGGCCGCTCCGGTCCCCGGCCTCCCCGGACCGGATATCCCTTCCGGCGAGTCGATCCTGGTGGTCGACGACGACCCCTTCATCGCCCGGCTTCTCGAGATCGAGCTCCGGGCGGCCGGCTACGAGGTCCGGACCGCCTCAGACGGCGAGAAGGCGCTCGAGATCGTCCGCCAGGGCTGCCCCGACCTCATCCTGGCCGACGTGATGATGCCGAACATGGACGGGTACGAGCTGACCCGGCGACTTCGCCTGGACGCCCGGACCGCCACCGTAAGCGTGATCCTGCTGACCGCCCGAGGGCTTTCGGCGGACAAGCTCGAAGGCTTTTCCGTTGGGGCGGACGACTACATCGTCAAGCCGTTCGACACGCCCGAGCTCCTGGCCCGGATCCGCGGCGTCCTCCGCCGCGCCAAGGAGATGCGGGCCCAGTCGCCGCTCACCGGACTGCCGGGGAACATCCGCATCGAGGAGGAGGTCGAGAAGCGAGTGGCCAGCGACGACCTGTTCGCCATCCTGTACGCGGACCTCGATCACTTCAAGGCCTACAACGACCACTACGGCTTCACCCGCGGCGACGAGGCCATCCAGCACACCGCCCGGCTGATCCAGGATCTGGCGCTCGCGGTCGGAGGGATGGACATCTTCGTCGGCCACGTCGGCGGCGACGACTTCGTCGTCGTGTGCAACGGGGACCACGCCGTGCCGATCGCCGAGCGCATCGTGGAGAAGTTCGAGCGGGACGCACCGGGCCTGTACGACCCGGAGGACCGCGAACGCGGCTTCATCGAGGTGGTCAACCGCCGGGGAGAGACCCAGCGGTTCCCATTCCTGTCCCTGTCCATCGGTATCGCCTCGACCGCCCACCGGAAGTTCGAGCACTACGCGCAGGCCGTCGCCATCGCCACCGAGATGAAGACGTTCACGAAGGGAACGCCCGGGTCCTCCTGGGCCGTGGACCGCCGCACGACGTAGCGCGGGCCGGCTCCCTCGCCCGAGCATCTCCTGCCGGAGCCGGGCAACTATCATCGCGGGAGCGACGCAAGGAGGCGAGGGCGCTTGGGCGCTCGCGAGATCAGGGCTCCGCGTGGGTCGACCCTCTCGTGCAGGGCGTGGCCGCAAGAAGCGGCGCTCCGCATGCTGATGAACAACCTCGATCCCGAGGTGGCCGAGCGGCCGCAGGACCTGGTGGTGTACGGCGGGACGGGCAAGGCCGCCCGGAACTGGGAGTGCTACGACGCCATCGTGAGGGCGCTCCGGGGATTGGGCGACGACGAGACACTCCTCGTGCAGTCGGGGAAGCCCGTCGCCGTGTTTCGAACCCACGAGATGGCGCCGCGCGTGCTGATCTCGAACTCCATGCTCGTGCCGAAGTGGGCCGACTGGGAGACGTTCCGGGAGCTGGAGCACGCCGGCCTCACCATGTACGGCCAGATGACGGCGGGATCGTGGATCTACATCGGCACGCAGGGGATCCTCCAGGGAACGTTCGAGACCCTGGCCGAGGCCGCGGCGCAGCGATTCGGCGGGACGCTGAAGGGGACCATCACCCTGACCGGCGGTCTTGGCGGAATGGGCGGCGCGCAGCCACTCGCGGTGACGATGAACGAGGGCGTCGCGCTGTGCGTGGAGGTCGATCCCTCGCGCATCGAGCGCCGGATCAAGACCCGCTACCTCGACCGGGAGACCGACGACCTGGACCAGGCCGTGGCGTGGGCGGAGGAGGCTCGCGCGAACGGCGAGGCGGTCTCGATCGGGCTCCTCGGCAACTGCGCCGACGCCCTCCCGGAGCTTTTCGTCCGAGGCTTCGCGCCGGAGGTCGTTACCGACCAGACCTCCGCCCACGACCCGTTGGGAGGCTACGTCCCGGCGGGGCTGTCGGTGGCGCAGGCCGCCGAGCTTCGCGAGTCCGAACCCGACGAGTACCAGAAGCGGGCCCTCGATTCGATGGCCCGCCACTGCGAGGCCATGGTGGGGTTCATGGATGCGGGAGCGGTGGTCTTCGACTACGGGAACAACCTCCGGGCGGGAGCCAAGGCCGGCGGGTTCGCCCGGGCCTTCGACTACCCGGGGTTCGTGCCGGCGTTCGTCCGACCCATGTTCTGTGAAGGCAAGGGCCCGTTCCGGTGGGCGGCGCTCTCGGGCGACCCGGAGGACATCCTGAAGACGGACCGGGCGGTGGCGGAGCTGTTCCCGGAGAACGACCGGCTCCAGCGGTGGCTGCGGATGGCGGAGGACCGCGTGGCGTTCCAGGGACTGCCGGCTCGGATCTGCTGGCTCGGCTACGGCGAGCGGGCCCAGGCGGGCCTGCGGTTCAACCAGATGGTGGCGAGCGGCGAGGTGGCGGGGCCGATCGTTATCGGCCGCGACCACCTCGACGCAGGCAGCGTGGCCAGCCCGTACCGGGAGACCGAGGGGATGCGGGACGGCTCCGATGCCATCGCCGACTGGCCGATCCTGAACGCCCTGGTGAACACGGCGGCCGGCGCGCACTGGGTCAGCGTCCACCACGGGGGGGGCGTGGGCATCGGGTACTCGATCCATGCCGGGATGGTCGTGGTGGCCGACGGGACGACGGAGTCGGCGTCGCGCCTGGAGCGGGTGCTGACGAGCGATCCGGGGATGGGCGTGGTGCGTCACGCCGACGCGGGCTACGAACGGGCCTTGGACGTCGCGAGGGAGCGGGGGGTTCGCCTGCCCTGGCGGGAGTAGCTCAGTACCGTCCGCCGTTGCCGGGGGCCCGATCGGCCGGATCCTCCGAGGCGTAGTCGGGACTGGACCGGAAGACCAGGTAGTCCACGGCCGCCCAGATGGTCTTGGAGAACGGGTAGAAGGCCAGCGGGAAGACGCCCACCAGGACGACCGACGCCACCGTGAGCGGCACCACGCGCACCCCCGGCAGGTCGACCATGAGCCAGATCACCAGGAAGGCCACCCAGGCCAGGGTGGTGACCGAGTAGTTGATCGTCATGGCGCCGAGGAACCCGCCCTCCTCGCGTTCCAGGCGGAGCTTGCACCGGGGACAGCGGTCCCGGATCTTCAGCCAGTAGACGAACAGGTCCCGCTCGCCGCACCTGGGGCACCGCTTGGCCAGGCCACGCAGGAGGGCGCGGCCCGCCGACGGCTCGTGCGGCCGGTTGTCGGCCCCCGCCGGCCCATCGGACGGATCGGCCCGGAGGAGGCCCTGGGGGTCCAGCGTGTCGTAGGGGCCCACGGGGTCGGACAACGGAACAGGCTCCTCGTTCGTGGCGGGCTGCCTCCACTGTACCCCGGGGCTTGTGGGGCACGCGGCGCGCCCGTAGCCTTGCCGCCGTGCCCGTTGCGGTCGGGGGGAGGCTCTCGCTCCAGGACGTCGTCGCAGTGGCGCGCGGCGAACCGGTGGAGCTCCCGCCGGATGCGGTGGAGCGCGTGCGGGCCGCTCGCGCCGTCGTGGAGTCGAAGGTCGAAGCCGGCGAGATCGTGTACGGGGTGACCACGGGATTCGGCAGCCTGGCCAACGTGCGCATCCCACCGGAGCAGGCGGAGGAGCTCCAGCTCGGCATCGTCCGCTCGCATGCCGCGGCCGTCGGGCCTCCACTCTCTCGGGAGGAGGCCCGGGCCATGCTGTTCCTCCGGGCCCACGTCTTGGCGCTGGGGCACTCCGGCGTGCGCGTCGAGATCGTCGCGCGCATGGTCGAGATGCTGAACCGCGACCTCGTTCCCGTGGTGCCGGAGCAGGGGTCGCTGGGGGCCTCGGGTGACCTGGCGCCACTCGCCCACCTCGCGCTCCCGCTGGTCGGGCGGGGCGAGGTCCTGGTGGACGGAAGCCCCGTGGCGGCGGCCGAAGCGATCGGCGCCGCGGGCCTCCCGCCGCTCTCCCTCCAGGCGAAGGAGGGGCTGGCCCTGGTGAACGGGACGCAGGGGATGGTCGCCGTGGGGATCCTCGCGGCCGAGCGCGTGTCGGTGTTGACTAAGGCCGCCGACATCGCGGCGGCGATGACGATCGAGGCCGCGCTCGGCACCGACCGGCCGTTCGACCATCGACTTCAGGACCTCCGGCCCCACCCGGGCCAGGCCGCGTCGGCGTCGAACCTGCGGCGCCTGCTCAACGGGAGCGAGATCACGGCATCGCATCGCGAGAGCGAGCACCTGGTACAGGACGCCTACTCGCTCCGCTGCGCGCCCCAGGTCCACGGCGCCACCCGGGAGGTGCTGGCGTTCACGCAGCGGATCCTCGAGGTCGAGGCCGGCTCGATCTCCGACAACCCGATCGTCCTTCCCGAGAGCGGCGAGGTCCTCTCGGGCGGGAACTTCCACGGCCAGCCCGTCGCCGTGGCCCTGGATGCATTGGCGGCCGGGACTGTGCCGCTCGCCGGCGTCTCGGAGCGGCGGGTGTACCGCCTGCTCGACCCGGACACGAACAACGGCCTGCCGGCGTTCCTGGTCCGGGGGAGCGGGCTGAACTCCGGGTTCATGCTGGCCCAGTACACCTCGGCGTCCCTGGTCTCGGAGTGCAAGTCGCTGGCCCACCCGGCCTCCGTCGACTCGATCCCGTCATCCGCCGGGCAAGAGGACCACGTAAGCATGGGGATGACCTCGGCCAGGCATGCCCGGGCGGTCGTGGCGAACGCGGAGGTCGTCGTGGCCATCGAGGCCATGGCCGCGGCGCAGGGGCTGGACCTGCGCGGGCCGCTCGCGCCCGCGGGCGGGACGCGCGCGGCGCGCGAGGCCATCCGCGAGGCCGTCCCGTTCCTCGACGCCGACCGCGAGCTCGGGCCCGACATCGCCGCCGCCACCGACCTCATTCGGAGCGGGAGGCTGGTCGGGGCGGTCGAATCGGCGGTCGGCGACCTCGACTAGTGGTAGACGATGACGCGGGTGCCGATCGCCGCCAGCCCGTAGATCCACTGGGCGTTCCAGTACGGCACGCGCACGCAGCCGTGGCTGGCGGCGTAGGTGGGCACCTCGGTCCACCCGTGGATGGCCCGATTCCCGTCGAAGTAGCTCGGGTAGTACAGCTGGTGTCCGCTGTACCCCGCCAGCTTGCGGGTCACGCTGAACGAGCCGTCGCGCGTGGGCGTGCTCGCCTTCCCCGTGGACACGTGCATGATGTTGGTCACCGAGCCATCCCGGACCGTGTACAGGACCTGGCGCGTCTGGTCGATCTCGATGTGGAAGCCGTTCGCGGCCGATTTTGCCCGGGGACGGAGGGGGTCGGCCAGCGCTCGCCAGACGCCGGCGTCGACCGTGAACACCCGGAGCATCCGCTGCACCTTGCGGAACGCGAGCACGGCGTCGGCGGTGCGGAAGTCGTACTGGGAGTCCACGTCGACGAGCCGGTAGTGGAGCTCCACGAGCCGGCGTTCGAGGAGCAGGACGAAGATGCCGCTCGACCCGACGCCGAGCGTCGGGAGCGGCGTCGATCCGGGACCGTCGATCGCTGTACCCCGCGCGTGGCCCGCATCGGCGAACGCGGCCCGGACCCGGTAGGTCCCGGGCTCCTCGATGGGGAACGTGGCCCGGAAGCCTCCGGCAGCGCCCATCGTGGGGCTGCGGTCGGCCACCGGCTTGCCGTCCCGGGTGAGCGTGACATCGACCGTCGCTCCCGCCACCGCGGGCGCGACGGTCCCCCGGACCGCCGCCCGATCGAACAGGCGGACCGCTCCGAGATGGACCGTCAGGACGGCCCGCACCCCGATCGACAGGTCCGGGCTGACGTCGTTCTGCCATGCCGCGTGGACGGTGACGTTGGCCTCCGGCGAGACCGAGGACGAGAAGCCGCCGCCGGCGTCCGAGGTCGTGGTGGCGAGGACGGAGCCGACCGAGTCGACGATATCGACGGCCTGGCCCCCGGTGGCGGGCGAGATCTGTCCCGACAGGCGGACCGATTCGCCGTAGTCGATCGTGGTGGCCGAGGCCGACAGCGTGACGGCGCCGGCCGCGAGCGCGGAGGGCACCGTCGCGCACACGCACGCGAGGACGAGGAAGAGCCCGAGGGCCAGTCGCCTCATCGCCCGCCGACCCTCGTCCCGCCCGCATACGCGTGCAGCACCGGGTTGTGGCCCGGCCGATAGGGCACCTGCCGGAACGCCTCGCCCTCCAGGACCAGCAGGTCCGCCCGCTTTCCCACCTCGAGCGTCCCCGAGCGTTCCGCCGCCCCGAGCACCCAGGCCGGGTTCAGCGTAGACGCGGTGAGCGCCTCGAGCGGGGTCAGCCCGTAGAGGGCGCAGCCCGTCGCCAGGGCCTCCGGCATCGACAGGACCGGCGAGGTCCCGGGGTTGAAGTCGGTGGCGATGGCTAGGGCCGCGCCTGATTCCACGAGTGTGCGGACCGGCGGGGGGACGGCGCGCATGAAGGCGGTCGAGGCCGGCAGCAGCACCCCGACCGTCCCGCCCTCACCCAGCGCTCGGACGCCCTCGTTGCTCACGTTGTTCAGGTGGTCGGCGCTCCGGGCCCCCAGCTTGACCGCCTCCTCCGCGGCTCCCGAGGGCCCTAGCTGGTCGGCGTGGCATCGCAGGGGAAGGCCGGCGGCCGCGGCCGCCTGCGCCACGGCCCGCAGGTCATCGAGGGTGAACGCGATGTCCTCGACGTAGACGTCCACCGCGTCGGCCAGGCCCTCGGCGGCGGCGGCCGGGATCAGCTCCGAGCAGGCCGTCCGGACCCAGTCCTCCCGCTCCATTCCCTCGGGCACGGCGTGGCAGGCCAACAGGGTCACCGTGGCGGCCTGCGGGGTCTCCTCGGCCAGTCGCCTGGCCAGCCGGGCCTGGCGGAGCTCGCCCTCCACCGAGAGGCCGTATCCCGTCTTGAGCTCCATCGTGGTGGTCCCGTGATCCGCCATCTCCGCCACGAGCGGCCGGCAGAAGGCCAGGACCTCGTCGTCCGAGGCCTCCGCCAAGAAGCGCGCGCTCCGGTAGATGCCGCCCTCGCCGTGCAGCTCTCGGTAGCTCCGGCCGGTCAGGCGGAGCTCGAACTCCTCCGCCCGCCATCCGACGAACGGGAGGTGCGTGTGGCAGTCCACGAACCCGGGCGCGATCGTGCAGCCTGCGAACACCTGGGGATCCGCACCAGGGAGCTCGTCGGCCGGGCCGACGAAGGTGATGACCCCGTCGGTCCAGGCGATCCCGGCGTCCTGGATGACGACCGGCGTCCCGAGCTTGCCGCCCCGCGACGGCGCCGTCCCCTTGGCCGTGACGAGGGACGTGGCGACGATCGCGCCGCTCGCGGTCCGGGGCATCGCGGCTATCGAAGAGGATGGCGGGTGCCCGCGCAAGCGCCGGCCGGACCGGGACGGGCGGCCGCCCCCGTAGACTGCCCCGCGTGAGCGAGCCCGGCGAGCTGGGATACCGGGGCATCCTCCGGATCCCGGAGGTCCGGGCCGCGGTCCTCGGCACGTTCGTGATCATGATGGGGTTCGGGATCGTCTCCCCCATCCTGCCCCTGTACGCGCGGTCCTTCGGCGTCGGCCTTGACGCGGTCGGGGTGCTCATCGCGGCCTTCTCCGTCACCCGGCTCGCCGTCGATCCGTTCACCGGCGCGATCATCGACCGCCTGGGGGAGCGGAACGCAGTGATGGTGGGCGCCGTGGTGGTCGGCGCCACGACCGCACTGGCGGCCGTGGCGCCGACCTACCCGCTGCTCGTCGTGTTCCGCGGCGCCGGCGGTGCCGGCTCCGCGGTGTTCTTCACCGGCCTCCTGTCGTTCCTGCTGCGGGCGGTCCCCGGCGACCGCGTGGGCCGGGTCATGAGCGTCTGGTACGCGTCGTTCAACGTCGGCATCATCGCCGGCCAGCCCTTCGGCGGCGTCCTCGCTCACTGGCTGGGCCCCGCCAGCACGCTGTGGGTCTACGCCGTGGCGTGTTTCGTGGCGGCAGCGGTGTTCTCGCGGACCATCCCCGCGGTTCGAGACGTCGAGCGGCCGAGGGCTCGCCCCACGGGCCTTCGGCATCTGCGGTTCGATCGCCCGTTCGTCGCCGTCCTCCTGGCGAACGGGGCGTACGCGTGGATGATCGCCGGCGTGTACAGCACGCTCATCCCGCTGTTCGGCAACGAGATCGTCCATCTGTCGCCGGTGGGGATCGGGATCGGCCTGGCCATCGCCTCGGTCACGGAGTTCGCCGTGCTGTTCCCCGCGGGGTCGGCGACCGACCGGATCGGCCGGAAGCCCGTCATCGTGCCGTCGTACGCGCTGCTCGCCGCGGCCCTGGTCCTGTGGCCCCTCGCGTCCACGCCGGTCAGGTACATGGTGGCCCTGGGCCTCTTCGGCCTCGTCACCGGGTACTCCGGCGTGCCACAGGCGGCGATGCTCTCCGACCTCACCACCGAGGACACGCAGCGGAGCGCCGTGGCCGCGTTCCGGTTCGTGGGGGACCTGGGGTTCGTCCTCGGTCCGCTCGTCGCCGGATTCTCGGCTGACCGGCTGGGGTACGGACCGGCCTTCGCCCTCTCTGCCATCCCCATCCTGGTCGCGCTGGCGCTGCTGCTCTCGATCCCCGAGACGCTCAGGGCGCTGCCGAAGACCGGGGAGGCCCCGGGACTGTGACCCCGGCCGGCATGTCGTCGCTCCCATGAGGGTCTCCGCTCGGACCGAGCTGGCCGTTCCTCCCGAGGAGGCGTGGCGCCGCGTCCTGGCGTGGGAGGAGCAGGTGGCGTGGATGAAGGATGCCCACTCGATCCGGGTGTGCACGTCGCATCGCGAGGGCGTCGGTGTGGTCGTCGCCGTACGCACCCGGGTGCTGGGCGTGCCGCTGCTCACCGACCATCTCGAGGTCACGATGTGGGACCCACCCCGGCAGCTGGTGATGGCGCACCGTGGCCTGGTCCGTGGCGTGGGGGAGTGGCTCGTGGAGCCGGCAGCACGCGGCGCCCGGTTCACGTGGACGGAGGACCTCCGCCTTCCGGTACCGGTGCTCGGGGAGCTCGCCCTGCTCGCGTACCGACCGTTCATGCGCCGGCTGATGCGCCGCTCGCTCTCGAACCTGGAGAGGCTGCTTCGCGAGCGGGCGTAGGGAAGCCTCGCGCGTAGACTCCAACCGAACCATGTCGAGCCTCACCGAGCGCCTCGAGCGAGTCCTGGAACGCGAGGCGCCGTCCTGGGGCATCCGTCCCGTCCCGCCCGATCGCCGCCGGCTGTCCGGCGTCGACCTCGCCGTCCTGTGGGGAGACCTCTCGGTGGGCCTGCTGGTGATGGTCACCGGCGCGCTGCTCGTCCCAGCGCTCGGGTTCCCGAAGGCGCTTCTCGCGATCGTCGTGGGATCGGCTATCGGGTGCTTACCGCTCGCGCTGGTCGGCCTGGCCGGCGAACGGGAGGGCGTGCCGTCCATGGTGCTGTTCCGTCCGGTCCTCGGGCTGCGGGGCTCGTTCCTGCCCTCAGCCCTCAACCTGCTCCAGCTGGTGGGGTGGACGGCCGTCGAGTTCTGGGCCATGGGACAGGTTGCCAACGTGGCCTCCAAGCGCCTGTTCGGTCTGGACGCCTCCCACTTCTGGCTGGCGTTCGTGGCGGTCGTGTGCACGTTGCTGGCCGTCGGGGGGCCGATCCTTGTGGTCCGGCGGTGGCTGGAGCGGTTCGGCATCTACCTGTTGATCGGCTCGGCGCTGTGGATCACCGCGAGGGTGCTGACGTCGGCCGACCTCGGCGCGATCTGGCGGAGCCCAGGGCAGGGCGGCCTGCCGTTCTGGCTGGCGGTCGACCTCGTCGTGGTGATGCCGATCTCATGGCTGCCGCTCGTCGCCGACTACAACCGCTTCGCCCGGCCGGGGTCCGGCGGGTTCGCCGGGACGTACTGGGGCTACCTGGCCGGGAACGCGTGGTTCTACGCCCTCGGCGCGCTCCTGGTGCTCGCGGCGGGGGCCGGCGCCGACGTGTTCGGGATCGGCACGGCCATCGCCGCCAGCGCGGGCGGCGCGGTCGTCCTCATCGCGCTCCTCGTCGGAGAGAGCGACAACGCGTTCGCCGACATCTACTCCGCTGCCGTCTCCACGCAGAACGTGCTGCCGGAGCTTCCGCAGCGCGCGCTCACCACCGCGGTGGGCGCGGTGGGGTTCCTGCTTGCCCTGGCCTTCTCGATGGAACGCTACGAGTTGTTCCTGCTCCTGATCGGGTCCGTGTTCGTGCCCCTGGCGGCCGTCTTCATGGCCGACTACTTCGTGCACCACCGGGGGCGGTACGGGGAGCGTGCGCTGTTCTCACCGACCGGCGTGAACGTGCGGGCCCTCCTGCCGTGGGCCATCGGGTTCCTGCTGTACCACTGGAGCGCGCCGACCGGACCGCAGGGGTGGATCGAGGCGATGCGGACGCTGTTCCACGACTGGCTGCACCTGCCGTTCCCCCTGCTCGATTCGAAGCTCGGGGCGAGCATCCCGAGCTTCGCCGCCGCCTTCGTCCTCTCGCTGGTCGTCCTGCGGCGAACGTGGCAGCCGGGCGGCCCTACTCGTACACGGCCCGCAGCGTCGGCGGGGGAGCCGCGACCAGCAGGATGACGGCCGGCTCCTCCGAGGCGTTCCTGATGGTGAGCTCGGAGCCCGCTGGCACGAGGACCGTGCCCCACTGGCCCACCCTCTTGCGGCCCTTGTCCACCTGGACCGCCACCCGGCCGGTCACCACCGTGCAGATCACGTCGGAGTCCGGGTCCGAGATGGGGCCGAGGCCCTGAGCGCCCTGGAGGCACACGACCTCCGACCACAGGTGGTCCGACTCGTAGAGCGCCTCGTGGCGGGGGCCGTCCTCGGAGAACCTGACCAGGTCCCGGATGTCCTTGGCGTCCATGAGGCGAAAGCGTAGCGGGGCGATGCCCCTGTCGCCCCGGGTCCGCTGATGGATAGACTGGCCCCCTGACCTGCACGAACGAAGGAGTTCGCCGTGGCCACGTTCGTCTACTCCACCGACCCCCCGGCCACCGTCCGGGCCGACGTCCTGGTCCTCCCGGTCTTCGAGGGTCCCGAGGCCGGGCCGGGCATCAAGGACGTGAAGGGAGCCGACCTTCTGGCCCTGTACGCCGAGGCCAAGCTCAAAGGGAAGAAGGGTGAGCCCCTTCTCGTGCCCAACACCGGCGGGCTGGGCGTCGCGGCCAAGTCCGTGCTGCTGGTTGGGGTGGGCAAGCGGCGGGATGTCACCACCGACTCGCTCCGCCGCGCGCTCGGCCGGGTGGCGCCACAGCTGGCCAAGCGAAGGACCGTGGCCACCACGTTCCCCCAGGTCGTGGGGCGCTCGCCGGAGGACGCCGTGCAGGCGACCGTGGAGGGCGTGCTGCTCGGCGCCTACCGATTCGACCGCTACAAGTCGAGCAAGAACGAGGACCATCCGGAGAAGCCGGCCCTTCGGACCGTCACGGTCCTGGGCTCGCCGCGGTGGACCGGCCGGGCCGTGGTCCGGAGCATCGAGGAGTCGATCGCCCGCGGCGACATCGTGAGCGACGCCGTGGCCTGGGCCCGGGATCTGGTGAACACTCCCGCGGGCGACCTCACTCCCGAGGACCTTGCCGGACACGCCGCGCGGATGGCCAAGGAGGTCGGCCTGGAGTGCAAGGTCTGGACCGAGGCTGAGCTCCAGCGAGGCAAGTTCGGCGGCATCCTCGGCGTGGGCCAGGGGAGCGTGAACCCGCCGCGCATGATCGAGCTCAAGTACAAGGGCGGGCCGAGCGGCCAGGCCCCCATCGCGCTGACCGGCAAGGGCATCACCTTCGATTCCGGCGGGCTGTCCATCAAGGACGCGGCGCAGATGGAGTGGATGAAGGCCGACATGGCCGGGGCAGCCTCCATCATGGCCGCCTTGAAGGCCATCGCCCGGCTGAAGCCGAACGTGAACGTGATCGCGGCCATCCCGTCGTCGGAGAACATGCCGAGCGGCTCGGCCATCCGCCCGGGCGACGTCCTGAAGCACCGCGGCGGCAAGACCTCGGAGGTGGTGAACACCGACGCCGAGGGGCGCTTGGTCCTGGCCGACGCCCTGGCGTACCTGGCCGAACGCAAGCCGCGCGTCATCATCGACACGGCCACCCTGACCGGCGCCTGCATGGTGGCCCTGGGACGCGACATCTACGGCGTGTTCGGGAACGACCGCGGCCTCATCCGGGACATCCTGGCTGCCGGGGAAGCGGTGGGAGAGCCGGGGTGGGAGCTCCCGCTGTACCGCGACTACCGCCGCCTCATCAGGTCGCAGGTCGCCGATGTCCGCAACGCAGGCAGGGACCGGTGGGGCGGGGCCATCACGGCGGCGCTGTTCCTCGCTGAGTTCGTGGGCGACACGCCCTGGGCTCACCTGGACGTCGCCGGCCCGGCGTTCCCGGAGAAGGCCGGTGACTACTGGCCGAACGGCGCGACCGGCGTGCCGACGCGAACGCTGGTGCAGTACGTGCTGACCCAGGCCACGCGACCGGCCCGCCGCGGGGGCTAAGGCCTGGCCCCGACCGCGAGCCAGACGTCGCGGAAGTCGTTGACGGGATCGGAGAACCGATCGGCGAACACCCGCTGGGTGTTGCGGCGGAAGGATTCCCACGCCTCGGGGCCGAGCATCGAGCGGAGGAAACGCCCCGTGGACCACGTGCCCAGCCCCTCGACGTAGTCCTGGAGGGGGTAGGCGAACCGATACTCCCGGCGCTCCGATCGAACGTGCTTGAGCCCCGCGTCGAGCAGCGTCTCCTCGATGGCCGTCCGATCGGCGAACCGGTCCGCCCACGGGATCGCCTGGGCCCGAATGTCGATGAGCATCTGCTGGCCGACCGCGCCCTCCACGAGCTCGAGCCAGGTCTTCTGGAGCTCGTCGCGGTCGCCGTCGGCCCATGACGACAGGGCCAATCTCCCCCCGGGCTTCAGCACCCGGATCATGTCGAACAGCGCCGTCTTGTACTTCGTGAAGTGTGAGACGACGAAGCTCGCCGTGACGGCGTCGAACGTCGCGTCCCGGAAGGGGAGGTCGATGGCCGATGCTGCGGCCAGGTGGAGCGCGGGCCGGGCCCGCGCCGCCTGGCCCAGCATCCCCAGCGACACGTCGACCCCCACCGCCATCCCACCCGGCCCAAGGAGCGCGGCGGCCGCGGCGGCGGCGACGCCCGTCCCGGTGCCGACGTCGAGGACGCGGCCGCCGCGCGGCGGCTGGGCCATGGCCACGAGGTCCTCGGCCGGTTGAGCCATCCGGGGCGCGTTGATCCGCTCGTACGTCTCCGCGACGCCGTCGTAGGAACGCCAGTCGTCCATCGGCGAGACAGCCTATCCGGTGCTCGTGCGTTCGCCCGCCGGTAGGCTTGTGCGCGGCATGAGCGGACGCGCGTGAGGGGATCGGCCGGCGTCACGGCGCTGGTCATGGGGGAGCTCGCCGCCGGTGGGGTGGCGCTCCTGTTCCTGACCCCGCTGTGGCACGAGGTGAAGCCGGGGTTCTTCAAGCTCACCGGGTTCGTCGTCCTGGTCGTCGCGACCGGCGCGTGGGCGTCGGCCGGCGCCGGCCTGGTCGGGGGGAGCCAGGCGGGGCAGTGGTCGGAACGCCTGGCAGGCGCGCTCGCGGTGGTGACGCTGGCGTGGGTGGCCCTTCTGTTCGTGCGGCGACCCGGCCCGGCGCGGGCTCTGGGGATGGCCTCGGGGCCGCTTTCGATCGCCATGCTGGTGGCCATGGCCGGGACGGCCAGCGAGTCCCCGGTCGTCTCGTTCCTGCAGTTGCTGGCCGGCGCGGCCTTCCTCGGCGCGGTGATGGACGGGCTCCTCCTGGGGCACTGGTACCTCACCGACCGCGGGTTGTCGCGTGGCCCCATCAACCGTTCGACCTCGTTCCTGATCGTCGCGGTGCTCCTGGAAGGGGCGGCCGTGGTGGCGGGGGGGTTCGGCCCCACCAGGGCGACGTCGGACTTCAACCCGCTGCTCACCTCGGCCGGACTCGCGTCGTGGATCGCGCTCGGGATGGTCGGCGCGACCGCGCTCATCGCCGTGTTGATCCGCGCCGCGCTGAAGGGCCCCCGGGCCTCGGCCGTGCAAGCCGCCACGGGCTTCTTCTACCTCGCCGTCATCACCGCCCTCACCGCGGAGTTCGCGGCGAAGGTTCGGTTCCTCCGTTAGCCCATGGCTGTGGCGGTGATGATCGGGGGGGCGCTCCTCGAGTTCGCCGCCTGGTGGGTCGTCTCCTGGAAGGGCGTCAGCATCTGGGTGGCCATGGGGATCGCGCTGCCGGCCATGGGCGTCGCGGCCCTGGCCGTCGGGGAGCCGTCCCTGTCGCCGGGGGTGAGCGCGGGTGGGGCCGTCGCCGCGGGGGCAGGGACCGGCGTCGCCCTGTACCTGGCGACGCGTCTCTTCGTCGCCGCCATCCGGCCGTGGCGGGCCTTCCAGCGCCATTCGGTCCAGATGTATGCGCGGCAGGCGGGAGTGCCGCTCACCGCCGCCATCCTGCTCGCCGCAGTGGTGATGGCTCCCGGCGAGGAGCTGTTCTGGCGCGGCTTGTTCCAGGCCAAGCTGAGCGTCGCCCTCGAAGGCCGGACGGCGGGGGCGGCCATCGCCTTGGCGGCGTTCGCCGTGGCGAACCTGCCCAGCCGTAACCTGGCCATCATCGCCGGGGCCGTGGTGGGGGGCGCCGTGTGGACCGTCCTGGCCTGGTGGACGGGTGGGGTCCTGGCAAGCATCGTCTGCCACTCGCTGTGGACGGCCCTGATGCTCGCCCTCCCCGTGGTGCGCGCCCCCGTCGGTGGGCGGGCGTGAGCGACCGGCTCCCGCAGGAGTTCGAGCGCGTCCTGGAGCGTGGGACGCTCTGCTATGTGGCCGCGGGGACGAGGCGCGGGCCTCACCTCACGCCGCTCGTGTTCGCGTGGTCCGACGGGCGGCTGTGGCTGACGACCTCCCGCGGATCGGTGAAGGCCCGGGCATGGCGCGCCGATCCGCGGGTGGCCGGGTTGGTGCGAGCCGGGGACCGCGCGGTCACCTTCACCGGCCGGGCGGCCGCTCATGACGTGCTCGACCCGGCGACCTGGATCCGGACGGCCGTTCGGTTGCCCGCGGTGACCGCGGCCTCCGCCAGGTTCACCAGGAAGAACGCGAGGTTCTTCGCCGGGTACGCGGTCGATGCCCGGCGCATCCCGCTCGCGTGGACCCCCCCGGGACGGGTGTTCGTGGAGATCCGGATGGAGCGCGCTGCACTCCTCGACGACGCCGGGGTCCGTGCGCTGTGGGGCGAGTGGGACGCCTCCCTGCCGACCACCGGGGCATTTCGGGCGCGGCGGGGCGGGAGCGATATGTTCGCCGCCCTTCCGCCGGCGGTCCGCGAGGCCCTCGGCGGTGCCGGCCCGGCTGCGCTCGGCATCGCCGGGCCCGGGGGCACCGTCGTGCTCCCGGTGTGGTGGGCCGAGGACGGGCCGGACCTGTATGCGGCCATGCCACGGGGCTCGCTCGGGCTCGCCGGGGTGATCCAGGCCCCCACCCCAGTGGCCCTGGCGGTGGACCGGGCATCGTGGTGGCGGGCCCGGGAGATGATCGGCGCGATGGCGCAGGGCGTGGGGCAGGCGTTCCTCCCCGACCGGCTCCGCACCGGGGGGAGATCTGCCGAGGAGAAGGTGCGGCGAACGGGTGCGGACCCCGAGGGCGCGGCGCTTGTCAGGATCCGTCCGGGGAGGCTGGTGTGGTGGCGTGGCTGGTCGAGCGGGAGCGTGACGATCGGATGACCGTAGTCCGGACCGAAGTGGAGGTCGATGCCCCGCCGGAGGACGTGTGGGCCGTGGTCACGGACCCGGCGAACCTGCCGCACTGGGATCGCCACATCGAGTCGGTGGAAGTCGTCCCGAAGGCGGGATTGTCCCCGGGCGCCACCTACGTCGTCGTGGTCCGGTTCATGCGGGTGCGCGCTCGGGTGAAGGCGGAGGTCCTCGAGTGGTCACCCCCGTCACACGCGCGGATCCGGCTCTCCGGCCCGGTCGACGCCACCATCGACACCGCGGTCGACCCGCTGCCGAATGGGCGAAGCCTCCTCCGGCACGAGGTCGACTACCGCTTCAGGGGCGGCGCCTTCGGCCGGTTGGCCGCCCGGAGCCTCCGGGTGGTGGGCGGCGCCGGGTACGAGCTGCGCCACGGCACCATGGCGCAGAAGCGCGACGTGGAGGCCGGTTAGTCCTTCCGCTGCCGGAAGTCGCGCAAGAGCTTGCGGTCGGCCCGGCGCGGACGCCCCACGTAGTACCCGATGACGAAGCCGAGGATGGCCGAGAGCACGATCACCGTGACGACGCGGGCTCGAGAGGTGAAGAACAGGAAGTTCACGTCCACCCGCCGGGAGTTGGCGATGGCGAAGATGACCAGGAGGATCACCGCGATGGCGGCCAGCACCTGCGCCACGCTGATCCCGCGCCGACGACGCGCCTCGCCGGGGATCGGCCGTTCGTCGTCCCGATCGGGTTCGTCTCCCTCGTGCCTTCTCATACTCTCCTCCCCGTGGCGGCCGGCGCGATCGTCCCATATATCATCCGCCGCGTGGTGAAGCGGGCCGTGGTGAAGCGGGCCGTGCGCGTCGCCTGGCTCACCGGGGCAGCGCTGGCCACCGGCCTCCTCGCGACGACCGAGCTCGGGGAGCGGGTGGACGTCCGGCTGTTCCGCGCGGTGAACCGGGGGCATGGACCGGGCGCGGATCGCTTCTTCCAGGGGATCACCGAGCTGGGCTCGATCTGGGCCTCGATCGGCGCGGCCGGCGTGCTGGCGGCGGGGGGGCGGCGGCGAGCCGCGGCCCGCGGCCTGGCCGCCGCCTCCGCCGCCTGGCTCGCCGGACAGGGGCTGAAGCGGCTGTTCGACCGGCCCCGCCCCTACGTCGCCGACCCCGACGGCGTCCGGCTGCTGGCCCACCCCCCCCGAGCCACGTCGTGGCCGAGCAGCCATCCGGCCGTCCTGCTCGCGTTCGTCACGGTCGCGGGGAGGGAGCTCCGGCTTGCCTCCCCGGTACGGACGGCGCTCCGAGGCTTGGCGGCGGCGGTCGGGATCTCGCGGGCCT
>Ga0184610_1000102_pt1 | contig 21327 bp, 22 predicted proteins | sample PLM1_100_coex_FD_133011 | JGI IMG/M metagenome (GOLD analysis project Ga0184610, IMG submission 133011) | Groundwater sediment microbial communities from an aquifer in East River, Colorado, USA - PLM1_100_coex | ecosystem: Environmental > Terrestrial > Soil > Riparian zone | place: USA: East... | reverse complement strand
GTCGCGATCGCGTTTCCCAAGGCCTGGCTCGAGGACCCGGACCTGAACGAAGAGACGGATCCCATCCTCCAACCGCACCGCCACCGGATCACGTGGGACGCGCCGATCCATTCGGTCGCGGACATCGAGGGCCTCCCCTTCCCCCCGCTTTGCATCAACATCAAGCCGTCGCGGTTCGGCTCTCTCCGGCGGCTCTTCGACACCTATGACTACTGCCAGGAGAAGGGAATCCAGATGTACGGCGGCGGCCAGTTCGAGCTCGGGCCTGGGCGCGGCCACATCCAGTACCTCGCCTCGCTCGTCCATCCGGGCTCACCGAACGACGTGGCGCCCCGCGAGTACAACCTGTCGGAGCCTGGTGCACCGCTTCCGCGAAGCCCGCTCGAGCCCGCGCTGGCCCAGCTCGGCTTCCGCTGGATGTCGGGTTAGGGCGAGACGGCGACGGCGCGAAGGAGGCGGCCCGCCGCCCAGGCGACGCGGCGACCCTCGATCGAGAGTCCCACAGGTACCAGCCGAGAGCGGAAGAGGAATACCGAGGCCCCCGTCTCGATATTGAGAACGTAGATCGAGCGGCCCGAGCGCCAGACGAGACGCCTATCCGCCAAGTCGATCTCCGGTGAAGCGCGGTCCGGCAAGACGATCGGCCGCAGGAGCTTTCCGTCGCCGACGTTCCAAACGTCGATGCGCTTGGTCCCACCGTCCTGTACGAGCGTGGCGAGGCGATTCCCTGACAGGCTGAGCGCCCGGACCGTTCCGGAAGGCGAGACGCTCGTGATCAAAGCCCCGGTGTTGATGTCGCGCACCTCAACGGGGCCGTTAGGAGCGGCGCGCGGCCGCTCGCTGCCCTGCCATGAGGATGCCACCGGCGCGAGCGCGATTCGCCCGGCCGAAACCGTTATCAGCGCACTCGGCGGGGCGCCCGCTACAGGTTGCCGCCGCCCGTCCACGATCCGCTCGACAACTCCGCCCGTGAGCGCCCACAAGCAGAAGCAGTCACCGATGGGCATTTCTTCGACGACGTCGGCCCATGCAATGGCGAGCGTTCGGCCGTCGCCTTCCATCCCAGTAAGCCACCGGCCGCCCGCGAGGTGCGCAAAGGATCCGATTCGTCGGAACGATGGATGGCCGAGCCGACCCGTGAAAAGCCAATCGTCCCAGGTATTTCCGCCGCCGAGAACGCTCGTCCACAAGGCTCGCCGGCCGCCGAGCGCCATCAGTTGGGGGATGCAGACGGGCCGTTGCGAGGATCCCAAAATCGTGGCCACCCCAGTCGCGAGGGACTGAATCGTCGTCCGGCCGCAGGCTCCGCGGCTGTATGTGGCCCACGAGATGATGTTGCCGTCCTGCTCGAAGGCGGCGATGGCTTGCGCGGAGGTTGCGAGCGTCTGAGGCGGTGCCGCCGTGGCGGACGACACAAATGCGAGGGCAATCGCGCCGATGAGCGCCGGCCTTCTCAGAGGGCGAACCTAGCACCCTCGGAACACCGGTTCAATGTCGGTTAGATCTCGAGGATGACCGGAAGGATCATGGGCCGGCGGCCGGTGCGCTCCTTCACGAGCCGGCCGACGGCGTCGTGGATGTGCTCCTGGAGGAGCTTGAGCTCGGACACGTTCTCGGCGAGACAGCGCGAGAGCGTCCGTGCGGCCTCCTCGCGGGCCTCGTCGAGGATCGGCCCTGGCTCGGAGAAACCGCGCGCGATCACCTCGGGCGCGGCGATCTCCCGCCCGTTCTGTGACCCAACCGTCATGACGACGATGAGAACGCCGTCCTCGGACAGGTGCCGGCGGTCTCGCAGCGCCACCTCGTGCACGTCGCCGACGCCGAGGCCGTCCACGAACGTTGCTCCCGTTTCAACCCGATCGACGACCCGCACGGCCCCGTCCTCGAGCTCGACAACGGTGCCGTTCTCCGCGAGCACGATCCGGTCAGCGGGGACGCCGGCGTCGCGGGCGAGCCGCGCGTGCGCGGCCAGCATGCGGAACTCCCCGTGCACCGGCATGACGTTGCGCGGCCGCAGGAGCGCGAGGATCGTCCGGATCTCTTCCGCGTTCCCGTGCCCGGAGACGTGCACGGGCGCGATCTCCTGGTGCAGCACCTCGGCTCCCGCCTTGGCGAGCCCGTTGATCGTGTCGTGAACCCGTAGCTCGTTCCCGGGAACCGGCTTGGCCGAGATGATGACCGTGTCGCCCTCGACGATCTTCACGTGCCGGTGGTCGTTGTAGGCAATCCGCGTCAGGGCCGACATCGGCTCGCCCTGGCTGCCCGTGCAGAGGATCATCGTCTCGCGCGGCCGGAGCTCCGGCAGGTGCTCCGGCTTCACGAGGATGTCCTCGGGGACGTCGATGTAGCCGAGGTTCCGGGCGATGTTGATGTTCTTGCGCAGCGAGCGCCCGATGACGCATACCTTGCGCCCGTCCTCGAGCGCGACGTCGATCGCCTGCTGCATTCGGTGGACGTTGGAGGCGAAGGACGCGATGAGCACGCGGCCGTCCCGCTGCGGGATGATCTGGCGGAAGACCTCACCGACCGTCCGCTCCGATTCCGTGACACCCGGCCGCTCGGCGTTCGTGGAGTCTCCGAGGAGAAGGTCGACGCCGCGGTTCCCGAGCTCGGCGAGCCGGCCGAGGTCGGTGCGGAAGCCGTCCACCGGCGTATGGTCGATCTTGTAGTCCCCGGTGAAGACCGCGCGGCCCCCCGGAGTCTCGAAGACGACCGCCACGGCGTCGGGAATCGAATGGGCCATGCGAACGAACTCGGCGCGGTACGGTCCGACCTGCGCGGGCCCGCCTTCCGGATCGATCTCGACGAGCTCAGCGTCGCGCAGCCCGTGCTCGTCCAGCTTCGACTGCACGAGCCCGAGCGTGAGGCGAGTCGCCCAGACTTCGGGCACGTCCACCTCGCGCAGGAGATAGGGCAGCGCCCCGACGTGGTCTTCGTGGCCGTGCGTCAGGACGACCGCCCGGATGCGATCACGGCGCTCGCTCAGGTAGTTGAAGTCCGGAAGGACGAGGTCGACGCCGAGATGCTCGTCGCGCGGGAACGAGAGGCCCGCGTCGACGATCACGATGCCGCCTTCCGATTCGACGACCATCATGTTCTTGCCGACCTCGCCCAGGCCGCCAAGCGGGATGAAACGGGTCGATCCAGCCATAGGGCTAGGCGCGCGCGCCCGCGAGGACGCCGGCGCGCTCGAGGCCGGCGCGAATGATTGCCTTCTCCTCCTCAGTCGCCTCGACGAGCGGGAGACGCAGGCCGCCGACGTCGAAGCCGAGCATGTTCAAGGCGGCTTTCACCGGAATTGGGTTAGTCGTGACGGCGAGCGCTTCCACGACAGGCCGCAGCTCCTCCTCGATCGCGGCCGCGCCTTCGCGGTCGCGGTCGCGGAAGCGGCTGATCAGCTCCTTGACGCGAGTCCCGACGATGTGCGTGAAGACGAAGATCCCGCCCGAGCCGCCGACCTCGAGGAAGGGAAGCAGCAGGTCGTCGTTGCCCGCGTAGAGCGTCACGCCGATCTCCTCGACGATGCGCCGCGCCTGGTCGATATCCGTCGTCGCTTGCTTGACGTACTGAACGTTGGGGATCTCCGCGAGCTGGGCGAGCGCTTCCGGCTCGAGGTTGATTACGACCCGCTGTGGGATGTTGTACGCGACGATGGGCTTGTCCGTCTCGGCCGCGATCGCCGCGAAGTGAGCGACGATGCCGCGGACCGGCGGCTTCGAGTAGTACGGCGTCACGACGAGGAAGCCGTCGACGCCGAGCGCGTGCGCCTCCCTCGTCAGATGGACCGAGTGCTCGGTGGAGTAGGTGCCGGTGCCGGCGACGATGGTGCCTCCGCGCTCGTGGACGATCTCCACCGCGGCTGCGAAGAGCTCGAGCCGCTCCTCGTCCGAAAGCGTCGGCGACTCGCCCGTTGTCCCGGCGACGACGACCCCGTCGGAGCCGTTCTCGAGGAGGTGCGCGCAGAGGCGCCTGAACGCCTCCGTGTCCACTGAACCGTCGCGGTCGAACGGCGTGACCACAGCTGTTAGAACCTCTCCGAGCACGGGGCGATTGTACTGGCGGCTACGGGCGCAGCCGCCAAAACGGCCCGGTCAGGCCTATCTCCTCGAAAAGGGCCTGTGCCTCCTCAGGCGTCTTCCGCTGCCAGTCGGGCGAGAGCCGGTCCCTGTACCACTCGTGCGCGAGCCGCCACATCTGCTCCGGCGAGAAGACCGCGCCTGGCGCGAGGCAGCGCTGCTCACGCCAGCGCTGAACGTGCTCCTCCGACCGGAAGGCGAGCATGGTGGATCAGGTGAAGCCGATGTTGTCCCACCAGCGGGCGGCGGGAACCGCGAAGTGCACCACGGCATCCACCGGCTCGAGCTCGCCGCCGCTGACCCGCAGCTCGAGCGGCTCGCCGCAGTCCGGGCAGGACGCGGAGACGAGACCATCCGCCCCGACCATCGCGAGCACGCCGAAGCCGTCCCATACGCAGTTGCCCCACCAGGAGCGCCCGTCGTCGGTGATGACCCGAAACGGCGTCGGCACGGTCGAGAGGGGATTCGCCATCCACACGTCGGTCGACCCCGGGGCAAGCACGATCACGTGCCCCTCCTCTAGCCGCCGGTAGGCGGCCTCCGCCTCCTCGGTCGGGAGGCCGAGCGCCTCGGCGGTCTCCGCCGCGGTCGGCGGGCGTCCGTCCGCCACGAAGCGCTCGTAGAGGTGCAGACGAACCCGAGTGTCGTTCACTCGAGGAGGGCCTCGAGGCCGACGGTGACGCCGGGCGGGAGCGTGCCGAGCCGCTCGACGGCGAGGAGGACGCCCGGGACGAATGCTTCCCGGGAGAGCGTGTCGTGGCGGATCGTGAGCGCCTGCCCGGGGCCGCCGAAGATGACCTCCTGGTGGGCGACGAGGCCCGGGAGGCGTACGCTGTGGATCGGGGTCTCTCCCGGCAGGAGCTCCGCCGTCGCGCGCGCCGTGCCCGAGGGCGCATCGACCTTCGCCTCGTCGTGGAGCTCGACGATCTCCGCCCGGTCGAAGTGCCGGCCGGCCTCGGCGCTGAAGCGCATCATCAGCACGGCACCGAGCGCGAAGTTCGGCGCGACGAAGCAGGGAATCCCCCGCTCGCGCGCAAGCCCGTCGAAGGCCGCGACGTCCGCGGGGCCAAGCCCCGTCGTGCCCACGACGCACGCGAGACCCGCTTGCAGGCAGCCTTCGACGTTGGCGCGGACCGCGTCGGGACGCGTGAAGTCGATCGCGGCCTCGTGGCCGTCGAGAGACGGCTTGTCTCCTCGCCTCACCCCCGTCACCTCGTGTCCCGCCTCCACGAGCCGCGGGCTGAGCACCGAACCGACCTTCCCATTCGCCCCGTAGAGGAGGAGCTTCACGCGGCGGCAGCCGGCACGAGATCCGGCGAGATGTGCTCGAGCGCTTGCAGGAAGCGCTCCTCGCTCGGCCCGATCGTGGCTGCGGAGAGGCGGGACGGCGCATAGAGGAGCTGGGCGAGCTCGGCGACTGCCGTGACATCCACGGCGTCGATCTCCGCGAGGATGCGGTCAAGGTCGAGGAGCTCGCTGTCCGTGATGAGGGACTTGCCGAGACGGCTCATGCGATTCGAGGTCAGCTCCATGGAGAGCATGATCCGGCCCTTGAGGTTCTCCTTCGCCCGCGCGAGCTCTTGCTCGCCGATCTCGCCGCTCCCGATGGCCGTCATTTGGTCGGCGACGATGTCGAGGCACTCGCCCAGGTTCTCCTCCCGCGTGCCGACGTAGACGCCGATCTGCCCGGTATCGGCGTATTGGGACGAGAACGAGTAGACCGAATACGCGAGCCCGCGCTTCTCCCGAATCTCCTGGAAGAGGCGCGAGGACGCGGAGCCCCCGAGAATGCTGTCGAGGATCGAGGCGGTGAAGCGGCGCTTGTCGGAGCGCGCGATGCCCGGCGCCCCCAGGCAGACGTGGTACTGCTCCGTCTCCTTGCGCTGGAAGCGGCGGCTCGGCGGCGGCGTCGTCACGAGCGGCGTGCGAGCTGCCGGCTTGCGCGCGGGCGGATCCCCGAGCTTCGCCGACATTTGCTCGACGAGCGCCAGGAGCGCGTCGTGGTCGATGCTGCCCGCGGCTGCGACGACGACGTTGCGAGCCGCATAGCGGGCGCGATGGTACGCGCCGATCGAGCGCCGTGAGCTAGACGCGATCACTTCCGCGCTGCCGAGCACGGGGCGGCCGAGCGGATGGTCGCCGAACACCGCCGCCGTGATCATGTCGTGGATCAGCTCCTGCGGCGTGTCCTCGACCATGGCGATCTCCTCGAGCACGACCTCGCGCTCAGAGTCGAGGTCGGCGAGCGTCGGCGCGAAGACCATGTCCGTCATGACGTCGAGGGCTGTTTCCACATGCTCGTCGAGCACGCGGGCGTACACGACCGTGTAATCGCGCGCAGTCGCCGCGTTCAGCTCGCCCCCGAACGCGTCGAAGGTTTCCGCGATCTCGAGGGCCGAGTAGGAGCGAGTGCCCTTGAAAAGGAGGTGCTCGAGGAAGTGCGTGACCCCCGCGTGCGCGTCGTCCTCGTCCCGGGAGCCCGTGCCGATCCAGAACCCGAGCGCGACCGAGCGGACGCTGGGAAGCGGCTCGGTGACGATCCGAGCGCCGCTGTCAAGCGTCGTCAGGAGGTAGTTCTGCACGCTCGCATCGTACTGAGAAGAGCCGAGAATCCCTCGTTCGGGGGAGGAATTCCCTCCCCCGTTCGGTTGACACGCCGCGACCCGCTGCTTTTGTAAGAGAGACGGGTTTCGCGGGACAAGGGAGAGAGGGAATGGGAAGAAAGCTGCGGCAACCGGCGTGCGCGTTCGTCCTCGGCGCGGCGCTCGCGGGAGCGGCATTCGGGGGCAAAGCGGCGTACGCCGCGCTCGCGGGCGAGGACGTGATCAGAGCCTGCTACAAGGGAAACGGCGTGCTCTACGTCGTCGGGGCGGTGGGAGCTCCTGCAACGTGCGGCGTCGGCGACGTACCGCTGTCATGGGGGATGCAGGGTCCGAAAGGCGATACCGGTCCGGAGGGTGTGTTCTCGGGCCGTTACCGGAGCCCGAACGGCCAGTACTCGCTCGACGTCACCGACGTCGGGATCAAGCTCGTCGGCCCGGGCGGACGAATCGAGATCGGCAGTCACGGCGTCAAGGTGAACGGCGTCCTGTACGCGCGGATCGGCGCCCGTCAGATCGCCCTCGGCGGCAACTGCGGCCGCCTGGCGGGGACGCGCAAGGTCGTCGCCTGTTGAGCGGGCGCTAAGTCTGGCGGTAGGCCCGCCCGGCGTCTCCGGCGGCTCGCGCCAGCAGCGCGAGTGCCTTGAGCGGCGGGCGGGCGATGCCGCCGACGGCCCCGATGTCGCGGACCTCCCCGCGCACGAGTCGCTCGACGGCCGACCAGACGACCCGGTTGCGGGCGAGGAGAAAGGTCGGGCGAGGAAACCGGTCGAGCGCCACCTTGACGCCCCACGAGGCCCAGAGATGCGTGGCGAGGCGGCGGTCGAGGCGCCGCCCGTACGGCTCCAGCGCGGCCTCTCGTCCGTTGAGGAGGTCGAGGACGGCCTCGGCAGCGTAGTCGGCGCTGAGGAAGGCCTCGAAGATGCCGTCCCCAGAGATCGGGTCGATGAGCCCCGCGGCATCTCCGACGAGAAGGGCGCGCCCGCGCGCGAGCGGCTGCCCCGGGGCTCGGAGGGGCAGACGGTAGCCGCGCACGCCCTCAACGTCCTCGGGTGCGATCCCGTGCGCGTCGCAGAGGCGTCTGAGCGCCGAGCGGAGCTTCTGGCCCTCGCTCTCCCAGCCGCCGACGCCGACGTTCGCGTGGTCGCCCTTGGGGAAAACCCAGCCGTAGCCGCCCGGCAGGACGGCCAGCTCGATCACGGCGCGTCCGCGGTAGCGGCCCGAGTCGAGGGCACGGAACGGGACGTTGCCTTCGAGCGCGACGCCGACCGTCCGGTTTCCGCCCAGGCCGAGCGTCCGCCCGACGACCCCGTTGACGCCGTCGGCGCCGACGAGAGCACCGGCCTCGATCCGCTTCCTACCCGCCTCCACGGCGACGCCCTCGTCTCTCAGCTCGACACCGGTGACGCGGACGTCGTCCCGAAACTCGGCGCCTGCCGCGACGGCCTGCTCGACGAGGAAATGGTCGAGCCGCAGCCGCTGTGTCATGTAGACGAGCGGCTCGCCGCGACCTCTGGCATGGAGCTTCCCATAGCGAAGACGGAGGTCGACGAAGCCCACGACGTCCTCCACGACGGGGTCGAGAACGAACGGCAGGAGCCGCGCCGCCCGGCCTGTGACCCCGCCTCCGCACGGCTTGTCCCGGGGGAAGCGGGCGCGGTCGAGCAGGAGCACGCGAGCGCCCCTGTCCGCGAGACGATAGGCGCACGTCGAGCCGGCGGGCCCCGCGCCTACGACGATCGCGTCGTACACCGCGCGAAGCCCCCTCGGCTAGCTTCTAGTCCTCGCTTCGTGGCCCGCCGCGTCCTCGAGGCCCGCCGCCGCGACCGCCGCGGCGCTCGCCGTTCCGCGGCGGGCGCTCCGTCCGCTCGCGGGGCGGGGCCGCCTTGGCGCGCTCGATGAGCTCCTCCGGCTGGACGAGCTGGCCGTTCTCGTGCTTCGCCACGAGCTTCAGCCCGATCCGGCCTCGCATCTTGTCGACCTCCTGGACGATCACGTCGAGAACGTCGCCGCGAGAGATGACGTCTTCGATGTGCGCCACGCGACCGGGGCCGACGTTGGAGACGTGCAAGAGCCCGTCCGTCCCCTTCTTCAGCTCGACGAAGGCACCGAAGTCGGTCGTCTTCACGACCTTCCCCGTGTACGTATCCCCGGGCTCGGGCACCTTCGTGAGCGCCTGAATGGCGGCGACAGCCGCCTCCGCCTGGGTTCCCTCCGTCGCATAGATGAGGATCGTCCCGTCCTCCTCGATGTCGATCTGGACCTCGTGGTCGGCCTCGAGCGCGCGGATCGTCTCGCCGCCCTTGCCGATGACGAGCCCGATCTGCTCGGGGTCGATCTTGACCGTCGTGATCCGCGGTGCATGGGCGGCCAGCTCGGCCCGGGTCTCGGGAAGGGCCTCGGCCATCTTGTCGAGGATGAACTCCCGTGCCCGCTTCGCCTGGGCGAGGGCGTCGCGCATGATTTCCTGCGTCACGCCGGTGATCTTGATGTCCATCTGAAGCGCGGTGACGCCGTCCCGCGTGCCGGCGACCTTGAAGTCCATGTCGCCGAGGTGGTCTTCCGCCCCCTGGATGTCGGTGAGGATGACGTAGTCGTCGCCCTCCTTCACGAGGCCCATGGCGATGCCGCCCACGGGCGCCTTGATCGGCACGCCGGCGTCCATGAGCGCGAGCGTCGAGGCGCAGACCGACCCCATCGACGACGACCCGTTCGACTCGAGCGTCTCGGAGACGATGCGGATCGTGTAGGGGAACTCGTCCGCGGGCGGGATCATCGGCTCGAGCGCCCGCTGTGCGAGCGCGCCGTGGCCGATGTCGCGGCGCTTGGGGCCGCGCATGAAGCCCGTCTCCCCCACCGAGTAGGGCGGGAAGTTGTAGTGGTGCATGAACCGCCGCTCCTGCTCGAGGGACAGGTCGTCGATCCGCTGACCCTCCTTGGCTGTTCCCAGCGTGAGCAGCGACATGATCTGGGTCTGCCCGCGTGTGAAAAGCGCCGAGCCGTGTGTGCGCGGGGAGACGCCCACCTCGCAGCTGATCGGCCGGATCTCGTCCGCGCCGCGCCCGTCGGGCCGGCGCTTCTCGACGGCGATCTTGCGCCGGATGAGCTCCTTGTAGATCGCCTCGGCGGCCTTCTTCACGTACTGGCGGGTCAGCCCGTCCTTGACGACGGGTGCGTCGCCCTCGACCGTGGCCGGGCCGACGGGGAACGGAAGCTCGACCGTTTCGATGATCCGCTCGAACAGGAGCTGGCGCTTCGCCGACTTGAGTTGCTTCGAATCCTGCTCGGAGTCGGTCAGCGCCCGCAACCCGTCCTCGAACTGCTCCCGGACGGGGCCTAGGACGGCCTGGAGCCGCTCCCGCTCGAGCAGGAGGCCGAGGCTGTAGCGCACCTGGGTTTCGCGGATGATGTCTTCCTCCGTCGAGTCCATGGTCAGCGGCGGGCACTTCTCCGCGATGACCTCCTCGACGAGAGCGGCTGCTTCGCGGAGGCCGACGGCGTGGATCCGCTCGCGGAAACGAGGCCCGACTTCCTCCTCGAGCTCGCCCGCAAAGTCGACATCGAGCCACTTCGCCTTGCCGGCCTGGCGGCGGAGATCCTCCTGCGCCTCGCAGAGCTTGCGGATCTCGGCGTGTGCGACTTCGAACGCCTCGAGAAGCGTCTCCTCGGGGACTTCCTGCGCGCTCGCCTCGACCATCGTCAGCGCGTCCTTCGTACCGACGACGATGAGGTCGAGCGTCGCCTCCTCTTCAACCTCGGGCAGCGTCGGGTTGACGATGAGCTCGCCGTCGATCATGGCCACCCGGACAGCCCCGACGGGGCCGAGGAAGGGCAGCGGCGAGATCTGGAGCGCAGCCGACGCGCCGTTGAGGCAGAGAATGTCGTAGGGCGTGATCAGGTCGGCCGAGAGCGTCGTGCAGACGACGTGAACCTCATTCGTGAAGCCCTTCGGCCAGAGCGGCCGGATCGGGCGGTCGATCATGCGCGCGGTCAGAATCGCCTTCTCGGTCGGGCGCCCTTCGCGCTTGAAGAAGCCCCCGGGGATCTTCCCGGCGGCGTACATCCGCTCCTCGACGTCCACGGTGAGCGGGAAGAAGTCCGCGCCCTCACGCGCCTCCGTGCGGCCCTGCGCAGTTGCGAGGACCATCGTGTCGCCGCTTCGGACGAGAACCGCGCCATCGGCTTGCTTGGCCAGGTGCCCCGTCTCGAAGACGACCTCCTGCCGTCCCACGGTCACGTTGACCGACGCCTTGTCGGAAACCATCATGCTCATGTAGTGCCTCCTTCCTTCCTTACGCGGGAGGCGGAGGCGGAGGTTTGAGGCAACACCCGTAGCGGCGTTCCCTCAAACTTCCACCGGCGCCTCCCGGCTTCGACGAGCCTCGCGCCCTAGCGGCGCAGGCCCAAATCCTTGATCAGCTTCCTATAGGACTCCAGATCGCGTCGCTGCAGGTAGTTGAGCAGCCGGCGGCGATGGCCCACGAGCTTGAGCAGGCCGCGCCGCGTGTGGTGGTCCTTGCGGTGCGTGCGCAGGTGCTCGGTGAGGTCGTCGATCCGCCGCGAGAGCAGCGCGACCTGGACCTGAGTGGATCCCGTGTCGGCGGCGCCCTTGCCGTGCTGCCCGAAGATCTCCTGCTTCGTCTCCTTCGTAAGAGCCATCGGCCTTAGGCTAGCACGCTACGCGTCCACGTCAGACGGAATGCCCGATGGAAACGACGGTTCCAAGCAACCTTGACGGCTAGGGCCGGAGCGCGAAAGAAGCGTCTTCGTCCTGGGGTTGCCGCAGGCCATCCGGCCACTGCTGAAGCGGGTTTGAAGGTCCTTCAGGCGGGCGGCTCGGCGGCCGACGCAGCCGTCGCGGCATCGCTCGCTTCCTGCGTCGCCGAGACGGTCATGACGGGGATCGCCGGCGGCGGCCACGCGATCTGGTTCGACGGGCGGACAGGCGAGGCCGAGCTCCTCGACTTCTTCGTCTCCGTCCCGGGGCTCGGGACCGAGCCGCGGAGCTTCGAGCTCCATGACGTGGGCGTGCCCTTCGGGAACGAGATCATCCACTACTCGGTCGGAACGGCCTCCTGCGCAGTTCCCGGCGTCCCTGCCGGGCTCGACGCGCTCTGGCGCAGGTACGGGCGCCTGCCCTGGGACCGGCTTGTCGACCCGGCCCTAAGCCTCGCGCGAAACGGGGTTGAGATGACCCCGGCCCACGTTGCCTGCCTCCAGATGCTCGCGCCCGTCATGACCCTCGACGAGGGCGCGCGAATCTATTCTCCGGGCGGGCGCCTCCTCGGCGTGGGCGACAGGCTCGAGCAGCCGGGCCTCGTTCGCACATTCGAGGCAGTTGCCTCGGAGGGAGCAAGCACGTTCTACGACGGAACGCTGGCCGAGGCCCTGCTCGCCATCATGGCCGAACGCGGCGGTCTCGTGACCCGCGCGGACCTGCAGGCGTACGAGCCAGGCTGGCTCACGCCCGTCGAGGGCGATTGGGCGGGCGTCCGCGTGCAGTCCCGGAAGGGACTCTCGCTGCTCGTCGAGACGCTAACGGTGCTGCCGCCGCTGGACGGCGCCTCACCCCGGGAACGCGCGCTTGCGCTTGCCCGCTACCTCGCCGCGCCCCCGTACAGCGGCGAAGCGGAGCAGGACACGACGAACATCGTGACAGCCGACGCCGAGGGCAACGCCTGTGTCCTGACGACGAGCCTTGGCCTCGGGTCCGGGGACTTTCTGCTCGGCTTCGACGTCCATCTGAACAGCATGCTCGGCGAGGTCGATTTGCTGGTCGTCGACCGGCATCCGGGACGGCGGATGGAGAGCATGATGTCGCCCGCGGTCGTCCTCGGCGACGACGGGATCCTGCTGGCCGCAGGCGCGGCGGGCGGGACGCGGCTTCGTCCCGCGCTCGTACAGGTGCTCTCGGGTGTCCTCGAGGATGCTTTGAGCCCGCAGGAGGCAGTGGAGCGGCCCCGACTCCATTCCACCGGCGAGCTCGTCCACGCCGAGCCCGGCTGGGAAGAGGACGCGCTCGCCGCCCTCGAGGCCGCGGGGTACGAGGTGCGGCGTTGGAGCGGCCTACACCACTACTTCGGCGGGGTCAGCCTTATTGGGAGGAACGGCGCCGGAGCCGACCCACGGCGGAGCGGAGCGGCGCTGCGCCTACGGTGATCGGCTCGTCCACATGGACCCAGCCGACATAGCCGCAACGCGGGCAGCCGGGATTCGCCGCGGCCGTGCCCCCACGCGCCGGTTTCGCATATTCGAAGCCGCACGAAAGGCATCGAACCGGTTGGACGGCGAACAATCTGGCCATGCATTTCTAAAGACGCCAGAAACTCCCAAAACTTGCACCTGCAGTCACGAGCCGGGAGGGCTCGAGCGGCGGGTCTCCTCGACATCACGCGCGATCTGGGCGACGAGCTCTTGCTCGCTCCCGAACGCGCGTTCGTCACGGAGGCGCTCCCAGAGCTCCACACGCACCTCGTCGCCGTAGAGATCGCCCTCGAAGTCGAGCAGGAAGGCCTCGATGCGGCGGTCCCTGCCGCCGTAGTGCGGGTTGACGCCGATCGAGATTGCTGCGCGGGTGTCCAGGGCGAAACCTGCGTAAATTCCATATGCCGGGACGAAGAGGGCCGGATCGACGGCGAGGTTCGCGGTCGGAAACCCGAGCGTGCCGCCTCGCTGGTCTCCCGCGACGACCGTGCCCTCGACCTCGGCCGGCCGCCCGAGCAGCTCCGCGGCAGCGACGACATCTCCAGCACCAAGGAGGTCACGGATCCGGCTCGATGAGACATCTTCCACGACCGGGACGTCGAGCACCTCGAGCCCGAGCTCGCGAAGGAGGTGAACGTCTCCTCGTCGCCGGCGCCCGAAGCGAAAGCTCTCGGCCGCGACGACCGCGCGGGCGCCGAGCGGCCGGAGGATCTGCTCGACGAACTCCTCCGGCTCGAGCCGCGCGACCTCGACGGTGAACTCGGTCACGAGCGTCTCCTCGACGCCGGCCTCCTCGAGCAGCTCGAGACGGCGTGCCAGCGACGAGATGAGCTGAATCTCGTATCCCAGGACGATCCGCGGGTGCGGGTCGAATGTGATCACGGTTGAACGCAGTCCCGTCTCGCCGAGCCTCCCGAGCGCTGCCCTATGACCGAGGTGGACGCCGTCGAAAGTCCCGATCGCGACGGCGCGCTCGGCGGGCTCGAGCTCTGTGGGAGACCGGACGACCTTCACGCCGGTAAGACCGTCTCGGGACGGATCGCTCCTGCGTCGGCCTGGCCGACTGCGACGAGCTCCTCTCCGTGGTAGAGCGCGACAGGGCCGTCGCCCTCCCCGGCGATCGCGCGACCGCTCCGGACGAGGCGAAGTTCGTCGTCACCCAGCTCGCGTGCGGGGAGATGCACCAGAGCCGCCAGCGGGGGCAGGACGATCTCCGGATCGGCGTCCTCGACTCGAAACGGCCCTACCTCAGTGCGGCGGAGCGAGCGGCAATGGCCTCCGACGGCCTCGGCAAGTGAGCGCACGTACGTCCCGCTCGAGACGAGGAGATCGAGCTCGGCTAGCGGCGGCTCGTAGCGGCAGACACGCAGCTTGTGGACTGTCGAGCGCCGGACCGGCATCTCGACGGCCATGCCCTGCCGGTGCAGCCGGTACGCGCGCTCTCCGCCGATCTTGACCGCCGACGCGCGCGGCACGGGCAGCTCGACGTCGCCCTCCAGCGCTTCAATCTCGTCGAGGGTCGCGACCGCCGTCTCCTCGATCACCTCGCCCTCGCCGTCGCCGGTGGACGTGCGTAGCCCCAGCCGGATCTCCGTCACGTAGCGCTTGTCCAGCCCGACGAGGTAGCGCGCAAGACGTGTCGCGGGCCCAAGGAGGCAGAGGAGGAGACCGCTCGCCAGCGGATCGAGCGTGCCCGCGTGCCCGGCCCGGATGCCGTAGCGGCTGCGCAGCTCGCGCACGACCGCGAACGACGACGGCCCGACCGGCTTGTCGACGAGCACGAGACCGCTCGGCGCGGCGGCCAAACCTAGCGAACCTGCGCGAGGTACTCGCGCCGAATGAACTCGGTGATCTCGTCAACCGAGGCCTCGCTCGAGAAACCCGCGGCCTGTCGGTGCCCCCCTCCCCCGCTCTTGCGCGCGATCGCCGAGACGTCGACCTCCTCGGCCCGTGTACGCAGGCTCACCCTGCGCGTTGGCCCGTCCTGGGACGGCGGCTCACGGATGAGCGCAGCGACCTCCGCCCCCTCGACCGCGCGCAGGTAGTCGATGATCCCCTCCGAGAAGGGCTCCTCCGCCCCGGCCGCCTCGAAGTCCGTCCGCTCCAGGTGGGAGACGATGATCCGCCCACCCTCGTAGACCTTCGCGTTGTCGAGAGCGCGGGCCACGAGCTTGAGCTTGGCGAAGGCGACGTTCTCGTAGACGAACTGGAAGATGTGATGGACGTCCGCACCAGCCTCGACGAGCTCGGCGGCCACGCGGAGCGTCCGAGGAGTCGTGTTCGTGTACTGGAAGCGCCCCGTATCGGTCACGAGCGCGATGTAGAGCGCCTCGGCGATCTCCGGGGTGATCTCCACTCCGAGCTCGCGAAAGAGGTCGTAGAGAACCTCGCCCGTGGACGAGGCCGCCGGCACGATCGCGTTCACCTGGCCGAAGCGGGTGTTGTCGTGGTGGTGGTCGATGTCCACCACGAGTTTCGCGCGCTCGAGCAGGGCCGGGTCGGGACCCATTCGGCTCGCGGTCGCGCAGTCGAGCGCGATCACGACGCGGTCGTCACCTGCCGGCGGGGTGCCGCGCGCGAGCTCGTGTAGGTCCATGAACTCGTATTCCTTCGGGAGCGGCGTCGTCCCCTGGAGGAACATGACGACGTCCTTGCCCAGCTGCTCGAGCGCAAGCTTCATCGCGAGGATCGACCCGAGCGAGTCGCCGTCGGGGTTTTCATGGGTCGTGAGGAGAAAGCGGTCGTGCCCGCGGATCGTCTCCGCCACCGGCCGCAGTTCGTCAGTCCCGGTCGTGTTCTTCTGGAGCGAGCTCATCGATGAGCTGGGAGAGCCGTGCGCCCGTTTCTATCGTCGGATCGTACGCGAAGGTCAATTGTGGAGTGCGCTTGAGACGGAGCTCGCGGTTCACGCGAGTCTGGAGGACTCCGTGCGAAGACTGCAGGCCTGCGACGGTCGCGCGCCGCTTGCGCTCGTTCCCGAGCACGCTGACATAGACGGTAGCCTGGCGAAGGTCCGGGCTCGCACTGACCCCCGTGACCGTTACGAAACCGATGCGGGGATCCTTGAGCTCGCCGATTCCCTCGGACAGGACTTCCCGAAGCGCCTCGTTCACTCGCCGCATCCTCTCACTCAACGGTGATCACGTCCCTCTGTGCCCGCACCAGCTCGAACTCCTGTCCGTTCAGATAACGCTCGGCCTCGGCGAGAAGTCGCTCGGCTTCGCGGTACTCACGGGCCACACACGCGACCGTAAGCCCCGCGCGCTGCCAGAGGTCGTGGTGGTCGACCTCCGCCACCGACGCTCCGAACCGGTTCTGAAGTTGCGCCTTCGCCGACTTGACGTGTTTCCGCTTCCCCTTGAGCGAGCCCGACTCGGGGAAGTGGAGCTCGACTGAGAGGATTGCGACGTAGCCGGCGCCCATGGCCGGGTCTCGAGGACTACGCCTCGACAGTCTCGGTCGGCTCAGCGGCGGCTGCGCCGCCGTCCGCGGAGAGGTCCGTGCGCTCGATCTCGTGCGTCTCGTAGGCCTCGAGCACGTCGCCCTCCTTCACGTCGTTGAAGTTCTCGAGGACGATCCCGCACTCGAAGCCTTCCTGCACCTCACGCACGTCGTCCTTGAAGCGCCGCAGGCTGGCGATCCCGGTGTCGTAGACGACGGCACCCTCGCGGACGACGCGGATGCGGGAGTTCCGGCGAATGACGCCGCTCGTCACGTGGCAGCCGGCAATGACGCCGAGCCGTGAGGAGCGGAAGAGAGCCCGCACCTCGGCCTCACCGGTCACCTCCTCGACGTGCTCCGGCGCGAGCATGCCGACGAGCGCCTTCTCGATGTCCTCCGTGAGCTTGTAGATCACCCGGTACGTGCGGATGTCGACACCCTCCCGCTCGGCGGCCGCGCGGGCCTCCGCGTTCGGGCGCACGTTGAAGCCGATGACGATCGCGTTCGAGGCCGAGGCGAGGTTGATGTCGTTCTCCGAGATCCCGCCGATGCCCTCATGGATGACGTTCACGCCGACTTCGGGATGCTTGATCTTCGCGAGCTCACCCGCCACCGCCTCGAGCGAGCCCTGAACGTCTGCCTTGAGGATGATGTTGAGCTCGGAGAGGGCGCCCTCCTCCATGCGGGTGAAGAGCTCCTCGAGGGAAACGCCCCGTTTCGCCGTCCGCGCGAGCTGTTCGGCGCGAACGCGCTGCCCGCGCAGGCCGGCGAGATGGCGCGCCTGCCGCTCGTTCTCGACGACGTGTGCATGCTCGCCCGCTGCGGGCGGCTTGTCGAAGCCGAGTATCTCGATCGGCGTGCCCGGACCGGCCTCCTTCACCTTCTCGCCGCGGAAGTCGTAGAGCGCCCGCACCTTGCCCCAGGCGTCGCCAGCGACGATGGCGTCGCCGACCCGCAGGGTTCCGCGGGAAACGAGCATCGTCGCCACGGGGCCGCGGCCGATATCGAGCTCGCTTTCGATGATCGGCCCCGAGGCTTCCACCTTGGCGTTCGCGGTCAGCTCGAGCTCGGCATCGGCGACGAGCAGGATCTTTTCGACGAGGTCGTCGAGGCCCTCGTTGTTCTTGGCGGAGACGTCCGCGTACTGCGTCGTCCCGCCCCATTCCTCGGGCTGAAGGTCGTGCTGGACGAGAGCCTGGCGGACGCGGGTCGGATCGGCGTCGTCCTTGTCGATCTTGTTCACCGCGACCACGATCGGCACCTCGGCGGCGCGAGCGTGGTTGATCGACTCGACCGTCTGCGGCATCGGGCCGTCGTCGGCAGCCACCACGAGGACGGCGATGTCCGTCACCTTCGCGCCCCGCGCCCGGAGCTGCGTGAACGCCTCATGGCCAGGCGTGTCGAGGAAGGTGACCCGCCGGCCGTCGTGGTCGACCTGGTAGGCGCCGATGTGCTGCGTGATTCCGCCGGCCTCGGTCTCGACCACGGCCGAGGAGCGAATCGCGTCCAGGAGCGTCGTCTTGCCGTGGTCGACGTGGCCCATGATCGTCACGACGGGCGGGCGCGCCTGGAGATCTTCTGGGTCGTCCTCGTAGATCTCGGGCTCGAGCTCCTCCTCGTCGGCGTGCTTGATCTCGACCTCGCGCTTGAGCTCGGCCGCGATCAGCTGGATCTCTTCGTCGGTCAGCGACTGCGTCACCGTCTTCATGTCTCCGAGGCCCATCAGGATCTTGAGGATCTCGGGAACGGTGACGCCGAGCGCGGCCGAGAGGTCGCGGATGTTCGCGCCGGAATTGACCTTCGCCGGCCCCTTCGGGGGCGCGGGGGCCGGAGCTTCCGGGCGCGGCTTGGGCGCCTCACGCGGCGCGCGCGCGTCCTGACGTGGGCGCGCGGCCTGCGAGTCGATGACGACGCGACGCTTCCTGCGGCCTCCTGCGCCGCCGCCCCGTGGCCGAAGTGGTCTCTGGCGATCTGCCACGGTTAGAAACCTACCTCCGCTCGTAGAGCGCGTTCAACGCGGATGGAATCGCGACCGTACGCCGGAGCGTCCGTGCAAACGCGCGCCGAGATGCGGCCCGCTCGAAGCAGGCCAGCCTCCGACACGTGTACGCGCCCCGCCCCGGCAGCCGCCGTTCGGGATCGTGAGTCAACGTGCCGTCGACCGCCCCGAAGCGCAGGAGCTCTTCCTGGGGGGCCTTTCGGCCACACCCGACACAGGTCCTGGTGGTGACCCCGTTCGGGGGTGGGTGGTGGAGAAAGTGTTCGGTCACTGCTGCGCAGGCGCCTCTTCCTCCTCCTCGGTGGCCTCCGCCTGTGCCTCGACCTCTGCAACAGCCTCCACGGCCTCTTCCTCGGTTTCCGCCTCGACGAGGGGAGCCTCGGCCTCGGCCCCGGCTTCGGGAGCCGGAGCTTCCTCCGTGGCGGTCTGCACGACCTCGCCGGCTTCCTCGCGCGCCGCGAGCTCACGGTGTGCGGGGATGCCGCAGTAGTGCGAGCCGGGCAGTGACGTGTTCGGGCAGCGCTTGCCGTTGGCGAGGATGGCGGCGCAGCGGCCGGAGAACTCCTCTCCGTCGTCCCCACCGAAGGCCGCCTCGGCCTCGCTACGGGCGAAGTCTGTCTCGGAGACGATGTCGATGCGCCAGCCGGTCAAACGGGCGGCGAGGCGCGCGTTCAGGCCCTCCTTGCCGATCGCGAGCGAGAGCTGATCGTCCGGGACGACCACCGTCGCTTCCTTCGTCTCGTCGTCGACCAGCACCTCGCGCACACGCGCGGGCGAGAGGGCCTTGGCGACGAAGCGGGCCGGCTCGGGATTCCACGGGATGATGTCGATCTTCTCGCCGCGAAGCTCGGAGACGACCATGCGGACGCGCGACCCGCGCGGGCCGACGCAGGCACCGACGGGATCGACGCCCTGGACGTGCGACTCGACGGCGATCTTCGAGCGGTAGCCGGGCTCGCGCGCGACCCCGCGGATCTCGACGAGACCGTCGGCGATCTCGGGGACCTCGAGCTCGAACAGGGTCTTGATCAGCTCGGGATCGCGCCGGGAGAGGATCACCTGCGGCCCCTTCGTGCCCGAGCGCACCTCGGTGATGACGGCCTTGATGCGGCTCCCCTGCTCGTAGCGCTCGCCGTCCACCTGCTCGGAGCGCGGCAAGAGCGCTTCCACCTTGCCGAGGTCGACGAGGACGTTGTTGCGGTCGCCGGCCTGCTGGACGATCCCCGTGACGACCTCGGTGACGCGGTCGACGTACTCCTCGTACATCATCTCGCGCTCGGCCTCGCGGATCCGCTGCAGGATGACCTGCTTCGCGGTCTGCGCGGCAATGCGGCCGAAGTTGTCCGGCGTGACGTCGGTTCGCTTCATCTGGTCGTCCGGAACCTGATCCCAGTCGAGCGTCAAGTCGTCGTCGGTGACGAGCGTGTGCGAGCGCTCGCCGTTCTCGGCCTCGACGGCCTCGAGCTCGGAGATGGCGCGCTCCCGCGCCTCGTCCATGAGGCGCTCCTCGAGATCGGGCGGCAGCTCGATCGCCCACACGCGGAAGTCACCCGTGTGGCGGTCGAGCTCGACCTGGGCATGCCGGGACGCGCCCGGCGTCTTCTTGTAAGCGGCGAGCAGCGCGTCCTGGAGGGCGCGGACGAGCGTCTCGTCCTCGATGCCCTTCTCCTTCTCGATCTGCCGTACCGCCTCGAGAATCTCTCGACTCACTTCTCCTACCTCTCCTCGATCAGGTTCCCGCGGACGATGGCGTCGTAGGGGACGCCGAACTCTTCCTCGCCGACTGCGATCCTTGCCTCCCGCTCGCCGGCGGCCACGACCTCGCCCTTGAAGCGGCGCCGCCCCGCAACATCGGTCGCCGTGCGGACGGCGACGCGCCGGCCGACGGCGCTCTCGAAATGGGTCTGCGTGCGCAGGGGGCGTTCGAGCCCCGGCGAGGAGACGTCCAGCGTGTAGTGCTCGAGATACGGGCGCAGGACCCCGGTGACCCGTTCGCAGAGGGCGTGGTCGACGCCCGCTGGATGGTCGATGTAGATCACGAGGCGCTCGGGACCTGTGAGCTCGACGGCGAGCACGTCGGTCTCGGGCAGGCCGTCGCGGACCGCGTCGGCGATCTCGCGCTGCAGCTCTCGTTCCTTCACGTGCACCTGGGTCATCCGTTGCCTTCTCCCGAAAAAAATGGGCGCGACCGCGCCCACTTCTCCAGCCGGAAATGTGGTTGTCACAAGGATAGCACCGGCCTATGAGTCCAGCAGGATCGTCACAAGGTGTCTGACTGGCTCAGCCGGAGGGTGTCTCCTCGTCGACCGGATCGGCCGGGAACGGGTTGTCGACAGCCTCCTCGCTGCCCGCGGCGGCCGCTGCCTTGCGCTCCTCCTTCTTCTCCTGCTTGCGCACGCGCCGCTCCTTGACCGCCCGCTCTCGGTTCATCTTCGCCATCGTCTGTCGTTTCTTGGAGCTCGAGCTCACCCGGGCCCTCGCTTTCGTCGGGAATCCCACACGGTACCGATAGCAGCGGCCTCACTCCGATTCGAGGACGATCGTGACCGGCCCGTCGTTTGCGATCTCGACGAGCATCCTCGCGCCGAAGCGCCCGCGTGCGACCTCGATGCCTTCGCCTTCGAGCGTGGCGCAGAAAGCCGCGTAGAGCGGTTCCGCCTGCTCGGGCCGCGCGGCGTCGGTGAAGCTCGGCCGGTTGCCCTTCGCCGTGTCCGCGATGAGCGTGAACTGGCTCACGACGAGGGCGGCGCCGCCCGTGTCGAGGAGACTGAGGTCGAACTTCCCCTTCTCGTTCTCGAAGATCCGCAGGCGCGCGACCTTGCCGGCGAGGCGGCGGACAGCTTCTTCGCCGTCGTCCTCGGCCACGCCCAGAAGAACGCACAGGCCCGGGCCGATCTCGGCCACGGTTCGGTCGTCGACGCGTACGCGCGCTTGGCGAACGCGCTGCACGACCGCCTTCAAGGCCTACTACGCAGCTTCGAGCGCCTCGAGGGCGCGGCGGTACGTC
>Ga0184610_1000097_pt1 | contig 21810 bp, 22 predicted proteins | sample PLM1_100_coex_FD_133011 | JGI IMG/M metagenome (GOLD analysis project Ga0184610, IMG submission 133011) | Groundwater sediment microbial communities from an aquifer in East River, Colorado, USA - PLM1_100_coex | ecosystem: Environmental > Terrestrial > Soil > Riparian zone | place: USA: East... | reverse complement strand
TCCAGCGGAGAGATCGCCGCATGTCTAGTTTCGTGCTCGCGTCTCTTGAGATTTGAACTTATACCCAACGCCCCGAACGGTGACGACGAACGTGGGGGAGGCAGGGTCGTCCTCGATCTTTTCGCGCAGGCGGCTGATGTGCATGTCGACAGTGCGCGTGCTCCCGTAGTAGTCGTAACCCCAGATGTGCTCGAGCAGGAAGTCGCGCGTGAAGACTCGGTTGGGATGGCCGAGGAGCAACTTCAACAACTCGAACTCCTTGGCGGTCAACTCGATGGACCGGCCGTTGAGCTGGACCTCGTGCGTGACGGGGTTGAGCGTGAGGCCGCCGCTGGTCAGTGGTTCCTCCGGCCCGGGGCCGGCATCCTTCGCAGTGCGGCGGAGGATGGCACGCACCCGCGCCACGAGTTCGCGCGGGCTGAACGGTTTGGTGACATAGTCGTCGGCGCCGATCTCCAATCCGACGACGCGTTCCAGCTCCCCATCTTTGGCCGTGAGCATGATGATGGGGACCGAGGACTCGCGGCGGATCTGCCGGCAGACTTCCAGTCCGTCGATATAGGGCAGCATAATGTCCAGGATGACGAGGTCCGGGCGATGCTGGCGTGCGCGCGCGAGCGCCTCGCTCCCATCGTACGCGCTCAGCACGTCGAAGCCCTCCTGGAGCAGGTTGTACTTTACGAGTTCGACGATGTGAGGCTCGTCGTCGACAACGAGGATCTTTTGAGACACGTTTTTCTCCTTGACCGCAGTTTCGTTTTACATGACCCGTCTAATTTCGCCGCCGAGGTAACCCACAATCGCAATCAAGACCGCTCCGACCAGCGCTGGCCCCAGGTACGCGACCATCGTCTGGGGCCGCCAGCGCCATCTGGCCAGCAGAATCCCCAGATACACGGTGGTCGAGCCGTATGCCGTGAGACTGTGCCATTTGTGCCGGTCCACGAACGCCTGCCCGACGCCTTCTCGTACCAACGGAAGGTAGTCGACGAATCCACTGATGACCGATGCGGCCGCGGTGAAGAGCCCCAGGCCGATCAGCCAATTGGACGCTGTCCTGAAGAACGGCTGTTTCGTCCTTGCGTAGAGAAGGTCAAAGAGGAAGCTCGTCAGCCACAGCGCAACGGGAAAGTGAACAATGAGGGGGTGGTAGAGCATCCGCATCGATCTTCAGTCTACCCGCGAACGTTCTAGGGCTGTCACCTCCGAGTAACGGCAGTGTAACACAAGAAAACGCTTCGTCTGACATGAGTTTTGCGTACTTCCTAGTCGCAACGAGCAAAATTCACCGGCCTCGCCCTCGGCTCGGCCTTGTGCGCCGACGGCCCACTTCGTGGGCGACATCTGTGGTCGCCACAATAGGGAGGCCATTCCGAGGCGTCGAAGGGACTCATTTGTGCCAGAATTCTATACTTTTCCCCCGCCGCCTGATTCGCACGCTATTGAGTGGATGGGAACACCCATTGGGGCGGCCAACTGCATTACTCGTACGAAGACCCGCACGGCGATCAACGATAAGGCCATCGACCGTGAGGAAGGTAAGCGCGACGCCCTCGTCAACGCGACCGTCGGCTTCATCACCCGCGAAACCGGAAGGCCGGTCTACCGCCAGGACGTCATCATCCATGGCGTCCGCGTCCGCGCCACGACCAATTCTGACCATCTCTTCGACTATTGGGTTGATAACTGGTATAGCCCCGAAGAGTGGCAGTCTATCACAGGACTCGTTCCGCCACGCGATCCGCAAGTGACCGTGTTCGCCCTGGGCGGCGTGAGCGACCAGCAAGAAGCTGCCTACTATAGTCGCAAGACCAGCACGATCGTGTTCTTCAATACCGCGTACTACGGCCAGCTGAAAAGCTGGGTGCTGGGAGCCGTCGGCCGGGTGCTCGCCGAGGAGCACGGGATCCATTCTATCCACGGAGCCTGCGTTGAGAAGGACGGACACGGCGTCCTGTACATCGCCCCGACTGGGACCGGCAAGAGCACATCGTCGTACGGTCTCATGCACTTGCCAGGCACTCGCTTCCACTCCGACGACTGGGTATACGTGCGCTACACCTACGCGACACAGGACGGCAGGCGCATCCATCCGATGCGGATCGCGATGCCTGATGGACGCGAACTGCGAGGGTACCCCGTGTTCCGCTGGCTGGAGGCCGACGCCGCTCGCCGTGCGGACGCAACGCTGACAGGCCTGGACCTCGAGAGCCGCGAAGTCACGGTGCCGGTGTCGGCCCTCGATTTTTCGGCGCCGCTCGAGGCGTTTGCCTTCACCTCCGAGAAGATCTTCTACCTTCGTACGAACCTGGTCGAGAACTTTCCACTCTCCGCAATGCAGATGCTGCGGTCGAAGATGGAGAACGTGCCCGACGTCGCCCCGGCGTTCTTGAGGCAGCACGATCAGATGCTCGAAGATCTCGTCGAGGCGATCCGGGTCGAGGGCGGCGAGGTCACGCAGTATTTCGCCGAGCACTCGCGCGACGAAGTCAAGCACCTGCTGGCCCGCATGATCGCCTTCGATAACGCGCGCGCGATGCTGGACATCAGCAAGGTGTTACCCGCGAATCGCGTGTTCGTCAATCCCATGGAACCGACGAAACTATCGACCGTCATCTTGTTGCGGCGGGCAAAAGAGGATCGCTCGGTCGCTGAATCGCTGTTGCTGCCGGCGTTCTTCACCCGATTGCTGATCGGGGAGACGCCGGACAAGAAACGCGAAATCGCGTACAACGCGTATCGCGCCGTCGACGATAGTGAGGAGCAGGCGTATGTGAAGGCGTTGGAGGAAGATGCTGCCCGGCACGGCGGGCGCGGGATGGACCGCCTGTTTGACACGTTCGAACGGCGGGGGGACGCGCCGGAGACACTGCGCGAGGAGTTCGAGCTCTTCCGCGTGATGCACCGGGCCTGCCGGTGCTATTCGCTCAACACGGTGCTTACGGCGGATCCGCACGTCAAGGACAAGAAGGAAGCCGTCGCCTTAACCTTGCAGCTCATCGCTCGACTGGTCGACGATCAGCCAGCCGACATTCAGAAGACCCTCGACGATTATCGATCCCTGATCAGCGCTCCGGCGCGATGAAGGCTTTAATCAAAGCGGACGCCGGTCCCGGCCTCGAGCTCGTTGACGTTCCGACGCCGGAGATCCGGGCGGGCGAAGTGCTGGTCCAAGTCTTTGCCGGCGGCATCTGCGGCACCGACCTTCATATTTTCGGCTGGAACGAGTGGGCGCGCTCGCGCATCAAACCCCCGCGGATCATCGGCCATGAGTTTTGCGGCACCGTCGTCGAGTCGGCTCCCAACGTCGCAGCGCTACAGCCCGGAGATTTCATTTCTGGTGAAGGTCACGTGGCGTGCGGGATGTGCCGCAGCTGCCGGAGCGGGTCGCCACACATCTGCGAACGGCTGGAGGTCATCGGGGTTGACCGAGACGGCGCGTTCGCCGAATTCTTGGCCATGCCGGCGCAGAATGCGTGGCGGATTGAACCTTCGATTCCCCGAGACGTGGCGGCCATCATGGATCCGCTGGGCAACGCCGTGCACACCGCGCTCGAGGCTCCGCTGGTCGGACGCAGTGTGGCCGTGATCGGATGCGGACCGATCGGGCTCATGGCCATTCCGGTGTGCCACATGGCGGGGGCCGCCTTCGTCGCAGCTTCGGACGTGTCTGAGCCCCGCCTCGCGCTCGCACGGCGGATGGGCGCCGATCTCGTCGTAAACGCAAAGACCGAGGACGTCCCCGCGCGCATCCGCGAGGGTAACGGTGGGCAGGGCATCGACGTCGTGTTGGAGATGTCGGGCCATCCGAATGGCCTGCGCGATGGGCTGAAGGCGCTCCGAAACGGCGGCTGGGTGTCGCTACTCGGGCTGCCCAGCGCCCCTGTGCCCGTCGAGATCGGCACCGACGTAATCTTCAAGGAGGCGCACCTCGTGGGTATTTTTGGCCGTAAGATGTGGCAGACGTGGGAACAGGCTACCGCGCTCCTCAAAAACGGGCTGGATGTGACCCCGGTCATCACGCACCGGCTGCCGCTCGACCGATTCGAAGAGGCTTTTGAGCTCCTCCAATCGGGATCCGCAGGAAAGGTGATTCTGTACCTGTAGCCCCGTGGATCCACTCAAATACCTTGAGAGAGAGCTCGATGACCTTCGAGAACGTGGGTTGTTCCGGTGGCCTCGACTGCTCGAAGGCCCTCAAGAGCCGGTTGCGAGATACGACGGCAAAGAGGTCGTCAACCTCTGTTCAAACAACTATCTCGGCCTCGCGAATCACCCCACACTGAAAGAGGCCGCCCGGCGGGCCATTGATGAGCTCGGCGTCGGGTCCGGCGCTGTTCGCACGATCGCCGGGAACATGGCGATTCACAAGCAGGTCGAGCAGGAGCTGGCCCGGTTCAAACACACCGAAGCGACGCTCCTGTATCAATCGGGGTTCACCGCCAATGCGGGCACCGTTGCCGCGATACTCGGCAAAGACGACGTGATCATCAGCGATGAATTGAACCACGCCAGCATCATTGACGGTGCCCGCCTCTCCGGCGCGGCGAAAAAGATCTATCCGCACAAGGACACCACCGCGGCGCGGTACTTGCTCGAGGAATCTCGCGGAGTCAGGCACGTGCTCTTGATCAGCGACGGCGTGTTCAGCATGGACGGCGACATCGCGCCTCTCCCGGAGCTTGTTGCCCTTGCCGAAGAGTTTGGTGCGATCATGATGGTGGACGATGCTCACGCCAGCGGGGTGCTCGGGCGGGCAGGGCGGGGAACAGTCGACCACTTTAATCTTCACGGGCGCGTGCACGTGCAGGTGGGGACGCTCTCGAAGGCATTCGCCTGTCAGGGTGGGTACGTCGCAGGCAGCCAGGTGTTGGTGGATTTTCTCATCCACCGGGCGCGGCCGCTGTTGTTCAGCACGTCACATCCGCCCTCGGTCACGGCGACGGCGCTCGCGGCCGTTCGTCTGGTGCAGGACCAACCCGAGATCATTGAGCGACTGTGGGACAATACGAAGTTCTTCAAGCGGGGGCTGACGCAGCTCGGGTTCAACACCGGCGCGAGTGAGACTCCCATCACCCCGGTGATCGTCGGCGATGAGCGGCTGGCCATGGACCTCTCCGATCAACTCTTTCAGGCAGGTGTGTTTGCGCTCGGCATTGCGTTTCCGACAGTTCCCCGCGGGAAAGCCCGAGTCCGCACCATTGTGACTGCTGGACATACGCGCGAGCATCTGCAGAAAGCGCTCGACGCGTTCAACCGGGTCGGCCGTGCACTGAAGCTCATCTGAGCGTTGCTGGACACTCGCCCGAACTCCGCCGTACACTTAGAAGACGTCATGAAGGCCTTCACTTCACTCCTGAGTCCTGCCGCAGCACGCGAGCGATATGCTGCAGCGTTTCATCCCGCGCCGCTGGGCATCGAACGAGTGCCGTTGTTCGAGGCGCTCCGCCGCGTGCTTGCGGAGGAAATCAGCGCAGCGGCAGATCTTCCGGCGTTTCCCCGCTCCACCGTTGATGGGTACGCGGTGCGCTCTGCAGATACTGAAGGCGCGTCCTCAGGAACACCGGTGATCCTCGCACTGGTGGGTGAAGTGCTCATGGGTGAAGAGGTCGGACTGCGCGTTGCGTCCGGCGAGACCGCCCGAATGCCTACGGGGGGCGCTATACCGACGGGCGCCGATGCGGTGGTCATGCAGGAGCACACAGTACGGGCGGACAGCACGGTTGCGGTGGAGCGGGCTGTACGGTCGGGGGAGAACGTCGTGCCACGCGGCGCAGATGTTCACCAGGGGGACCTGCTCCTCAGTCCTGGACGCAGAGTCCGTGCCCAGGATCTCGGCCTCCTCGCGGGACTGAACCGTCCGGAAGTCTCAGTCTACCGCCGGCCACATGTCGGTGTGATCGTCACCGGCGATGAACTGGTGGCTCCAGGGCAGCCGATTCGCGGCAGTCAGATTTATGATATGAATACCTACACCCTGTCCGGCCTGATCGACGAAGCGGGTGGACTTGCTCAGCCTCACGGGATCCTGGGGGATAACCTCGCCGTGCTCATGGATCGCGTCAGAGTTGCGCACGCGGCTTCCGACGTTCTGATTCTTTCAGGCGGCAGTTCGGTGGGTGAAAAGGACGTCGTCGCCGATGCAATTGCAGCGCTCGGGGCGCCTGGGATCGTTGTCCACGGCATCGCGATCCGGCCCGGCAAGCCCACGATCCTCGCCGTCTGCAACGGAAAGCCGGTCTTTGGTCTGCCGGGCAATGTCGTCTCAGCGATGGTGACCTTTGACCAGTTTGTCCGGCCGGTCATCCAGGGCCTCGCCGGCCTGCGCGAAGAGCGCCGGTTTGGTCTCGTGATCAACGCAAGGCTAACGCAAACCGTGTCGCCGGGAGGGCGGGAAGACCACATGCGCGTTGCGCTGGAGGAGCGCGATGGGACAATCTGGGCCGCTCCACTTCCCTCGGGGTCGGCCATCATCACGTCGATGGTGAGGGCGGACGGCATTGTCGTTGTGCCGATGAACACCGTGTTAGAAGAGGGAACTGAAGTTGAGGTGAGAGTGTTTGGCTAGACGTCAAGGCAACGCGGTAACACGACAACGCGGTAACGCGAAACGGCGTCGAACTGGATTGACCCATACGGACGCAGCCGGCCGGGCGAAGATGGTCGACGTCTCCGCCAAACCCACGACAGTGCGAGAAGCCGTCGCGCGCGGCGAAGTGCGGATGCGTCCGAAGACGCTGGAATTGATTCGGAAGAACCAGATGGCGAAGGGCCACGTGCTTGCGGTCGCGCAGGTTGCGGGCGTGCTCGCCGCCAAGCGGGCCGACGAATTTATCCCGCTCGCCCACCCGCTGCCTCTCAGCGGAATCGACATCACGTTCAGTACGAATGGCCGCGCCAGCGCGATCGGCATCGAGGCGAGAGTGCGCACTGCGGCGCAGACGGGCGTAGAAATGGAAGCGCTCGCCGCGGTCGCTGCGGCCGCGCTCGCGATTTACGACATGTGCAAAGCTGCCGACCGCGAGATGATCATCGGTCGAATCCGGCTCGTGCGGAAATCCGGCGGACGACGCGGCAACTATCGCCGGAAGGGTGAGGGGTGACGGCTGACCTCCACGGCATCAGGGTCGCAGTCCTGACCCTCAGTGATTCGGTATCGGGTGGACGCGCCAAAGACATCAGCGGCGAGGTAATCGTAAACACCGTCAGTGCATTGGGGGCGGAGGTCGTCGCCCGCGACGTGTTGCCCGACGATCAGCCACGAATCGTTGCGAAACTCAAGAGTTATGCCGACGAGATCAAAGCTGACCTGGTCCTGACGACCGGGGGGAGTGGCGTGGCACCACGGGATGTAACGCCGGAAGCGACGCTGGAAGTAGTGGACCGGCTCGTCCCGGGTCTCGTCGAAGCGGCGAGAATTCAGACGTTCCAGAAAACGTCCATGGCGATGCTGTCGCGAAGTACCGCAGGTATCCGAGCGCAAACGCTCATCATCAACCTTCCAGGAAGTCCGAAAGCCGTACAAGAATGGCTCGAGATCCTCTTGCCTGTGTTGCGGCATGCTGTTGATTTACTTCGTGGGACTTCGACCAGCCATCCATGAGACCGGCCGACCACTGCTTCGTCTGCGGAAAAGATAACCCCATTGGCTTGAAGTTGAAATTCGTGAAGGTAGGAGAGGGAGTGCGCGCAGAGTTCACCCCGTCCACGCTTCACGTCGGGTACGACGGCGTTGTACACGGCGGCATCATCGCATCGCTGATCGATGACGCGCTCGCCAATGTCTGGTTTGCCCGCGGTCAGGAGGCGCTGACCGCCAAGATTGAGGTCCGCTTCCGCCATGAGATCCAACCCGGCGACCGGCTGATCATCTCCGCTCACCCGACAGGGGCGAAGGGCGGACTCATGACCGGACGCGCAGAGGTGTCGCGGTCCGACGGTGTCATCGTCGCCGAAGGCAGTGGGTTCCTCACGGTCAAGCCGGCATGACGACCACGAAAGTCGGTTGCCAAGCAGGCCGAAGACGCACAGAGGCCGAGCTAGGCCGAGGCCGTGGGTATGACTCTTGGTGCCGGGTTAAATGATCGTGCTCCGCTGGCTGTTCTTGCCTGTTATGGTTGTCGCGCTCGCCGTGGTCATACGGCAACACGCCGATTACCTGCGCCGTCTCCGGCCAGCCACGTTCCGCGCGTTCCTCGAGACGGCAGGTTGGCTCATTATTACGCTGGCGTCCGGGGCCGCATACGGGGGCGGATTCGAGAGCCCCGGCACGCGCGTCGTGGAGGTTTCTGCTTTCGTGATTGGCCTGCTGTTCGTGGCCGTCGGATCTCACACTAGGCAGGCCGCACATCCTGGATGAGCACCGAGCAAAACCACGAGCGGTTGATTGCGACGAATCGAAAGGCCCGCCACGATTATCACATCGAGGAGAGCGTCGAAGCGGGACTGGTGCTGACCGGGACCGAGGTGAAGTCACTGCGGACCGGACGGGCGAGCCTTCAAGACGCGTTCGCGCGGGTCGAAGCCGACGAAATCTGGCTCTACCACCTGCACATTCCCCCCTATGACTCCGGCGGGTATGCCAATCATGATCCCCTGCGCCGGAGGAAGTTACTGTTGCACCGCAACGAGATCAAACGGCTCTTCGGAAAAGCACAGCAGAAAGGCTACACGCTGGTTCCCCTAAAATTATATTTCAGGCACGGTGTAGCCAAAATTGAACTCGCCCTCGCCCGTGGGAAACGCGAGTACGATCGACGCGAAGAAATCGCCAAACGCGATGCCGACCGGCAGATTCAGCGGGCAGTCCGGGGCCGACGCTCGAACGCCCGCTAGCTGACCACCACTTAACCCGGCACCAAGAGTCATACCCCCGGCCTCGGCCTAGCTCGAGCTCTGTGCGCCGTCGGCCCACTCCGTGGGCGACGTTAGTGGTCGCCACTTTAAGCCAATCGAGCCACGCAGCCCCTTTTGTGGCGAGTTTGACTGGGGCGGGCGCCTACGGGGCATGTTCGGGATGAGTAGAGAGGAGGGGGCGCGTGACCACTCTACTCGCCCTAATCTTCAGTGCAGCCACCACGATTGTGATCGCCGTGCTGGGTCATCAGCTTCACCTCGCCCATTTTCACCTCATCGGCGGCATTCCCGTGGGCGCAATGGCGGTTGGTGCGGGCGCGGCGGTGGGCACCGCCATCGCGATCAGGCTCACGAACAGCTACGACACCGACGATTTCAGGATGCTTGGCTACGTCGCGGGCCTTCTTGCATATGTGTTGGTCGTGTTTGCCGACTATATGGCGCTCGAACTCCGCGTAGGAACCCGGGTCGTGCCCGCAACCGAATTGATGAACGTCGCCCGCTACATCTCGTTCCTGGTTGAAGAAGGCGCCAAATCGACGGCCGCCGTGCTTCCCAAGTGGGTGCACGTGCCCCAACAGCTGATGTTCTGGCTCGGGATGGTCCGGCTGGCTGTGGAAATCGTCGGCATGCTGGTCGCCACGGGGTGGGCGCTCTCACTCCTCACAGGCGTGCCATGGTGCTGGCGCAACCACCGGTTCTACGAGCTCAAGCAGTTGATCCACAGCGCGCACAACTCGGCCGTCCGCGAGTGGGAGCTTGCCGTGCATCAGCGCCGGCCGATGGAGGCGAGAGCGCTTCTCACTCGCGTTCGCGAAGGCCCGCCGCATCCCCAGGATCGGAACTGGATGCGGATCGTGATCCATCAATGCCCAGGCTGCTTCGCCGGACGAGTCCGGATCGAGCGATGCAGGCGGGGTATCGGATTCGTTCGCTCCGAATCACAGGAAGAATTCCTCCTGGACGAAGCCCGCGGGTCAGTTCTCCTCGCAACGTAATTACCAATCCCGCAGGCCCTGGTAAGCAGGTTGTGCTAGAATCATTTTGCCGAGAGGGGGCGATCGGTTTCGACTGAGAGAGCAGAAGCGAGGTCGCGCGTCGAGGTCTTTCCGGGTCCTCGTTAAACTCCTGGAAGGCGAATAACCGCCAATAACCAGTACGCTTACGCGGCCTAAGTAGCCGTGTACGCTCACCCGGGATTGCCGGCGGTCCGGGATGAGCGCCAACAGCCGGCTACCGGACGCATCCCGGCCCAGGGTGCGCACCGGGAAACTCAACGGGCTGGCGTCTAGAGAATCCCGCTCAGGGGAGTCACCGGACGCGAGAACCAAATCCTGAGACACACGCGTAGAAGCTTCGCCCTCGCACTCTTCGGACGCGGGTTCGATTCCCGCCGCCTCCACCAAAATTTGGAACCGGACCTGTAGTGTGGGTCCGGTTCTAAATTTTGAGGTGAGTTATTAGGCCCGGTTCAGATTTTTGGAATGAGGGAACAATCAGAGCGAGAGCGCGACAATCGTGCGCAGATCGAAGCCCGAGGGACGAGATGCGATTAGAGCGCAGTCGTCGAAGTGAGCATGTTGAAGACCGACGAGGAATGGGTCTTCCACGGAGCGTCCGTATTGGTGGCGCGGGTGGAATAGGTCTCTTACTTCTTGTGGTTCTTGCTGTAGCCTTGGGAGTCGATCCATCCGCCGTATTGGAACAGATGGGCGAGTCGCCCTCGGCCACGGCTCCATCCGAGCAGCCGGGCGGTACGGCAACGGCGCCCGATTCGGTACGAAATTTCGTTTCCGCGGTGTTAGCCGAAACCGAAGATGTGTGGAGCGAGGTCTTTCGGAGCGCCGGCCGGACTTATGACCCCCCGCGCCTTGTGCTGTTCACGGGCGCTGTCGAATCAGCATGCGGGATAGCGCAGTCTGCGGTGGGTCCGTTCTACTGCCCCCTGGACCGAAAAGTATATCTCGACTATGGCTTCTTTAAAGACCTCGAACGGCTCGGGGCATCGGGGGACTTCGCCGAGGCGTACGTCATCGCCCATGAGGTCGGACATCACGTGCAAACTCTGCTCGGGGTCACAGAACGGCTCCATTCGCTTCAGGCCAAGGGGAGTCCCGAAGAACGCAACGCTCTGTCGGTCAGGTTCGAGCTGCAGGCCGATTGCCTGGCCGGTATTTGGGCCCATCGGGCTGATAGAGCGCGCCAGATTCTCGAGGCCGGCGATGTCGAGGAAGGTTTGAATGCCGCCAGCGCGGTGGGGGACGACCGGATCCAACGACGTACGAGAGGACAAGTAGTACCGGATTCCTTCACCCACGGAAGCTCGGCCCAGCGAACGCACTGGTTTAGCCGCGGGCTACGGTCAGGGGAACCCGGAGTCTGCGATATGTCGAGTTTGAGTCCTTAGTGAACGAACCGGATTCGTTGAAGGGAATTCTTAGCGGACCTGTCTCTCGAGCTGGAGGTTGGCTGGCAGATAGACGGGGAGGGCTGCATTGGTGTTCGTCAGGATAACCTGCACGCGTTCAGCCTCCCGGAGATAGACACCGATCTGCCAACTCACCATCACCTGTTCGGTAAGGGCTTGGGCTGTAACGTAATACCAGCGGTCGGGCGGAAGGTCCCTAAAGAGGAAGCTTCCGTCCTCCTCGGTACGGGTCCGAGCGTATGAGAGCTTTTGCTGAGTCTCAGGGCTGCTGATCACGATGTCCAGATACATGTGGGCCAGATGTGGAATATAGGTGCCATGTTTCTCGATGACCTTCCGCTTGACGGAGTCGACATCCACTGGTCGCAGTAGGAGGTAGACCCGCGCGCCCCCACAGGGGATCACGGCGTCCTTCGCCAAGAGGCCGATCCGGCCTTCGATCGTCCCGTTGGCGATGGCCAGTTTGAAATACTCTGGCTGACCTCGCCTTAGGAAGATACGGTGCTCCAGGCAGAGCTAGGCAGGATGGGCGATATCGAAGCTTAAGGAATGCCCCCAGTTATCTTATGCCCGTAGGCCCTCTTGCTAGTCTCTTCTTGCCCCCTGACCGCCTTTCCGCTGAAGCCACGTTTCCAGATCAGGCAGCGGCCAATAGTTGATAACCCGCTCCAAGGGCGCACCCGCGGTCACAAGGTGCGCGACCGCGATGTCAACATAACGCGGCAACAATCTCTGAGTTTGTCATGAGGAGCAATGCGCTGGGTAAAAGGTTAGGGTCCCTGAAACCTTAGACCTAATACCCTTTACCTTATATAATTGATCTAGTCTGCTCTATGCAGTCACGTGTGATTAATATGGAACAACTATCCGCAATGGACATCAGCAGAGCCCTCTTGCAGCGCGTTTCGGCTGCATACGTGTCGACGTTTCCGCCTCGCGAGTGCGGGATCGCGACCTTTACGCGAGATCTGACACGCGCCATCCAGATGTATAATCCCCTTGCGCGTCCTCAGATTGTCGCCCTCAACGACGAGGCCGAAATCTACAACTATCCCGGGCATGTCCGCTGGCAGATCGCCGGGGAAGATCCCGAGAGCTACCGTGAGGTCGCGCGGGCGCTCAATGCGTCACCGGTCGACGTCGTCAGTATCCAGCACGAGTTCGGGATCTTCGGAGGCAAATGGGGGGCCTATCTCCTCGTATTCCTCAAGGAGTTGCGCAAGCCCGTGGTCACGACCCTGCACACCGTGCTGCCGAATCCACCTGGCACCGCGGTGGACATTATCCGCGCGCTCTACGCGCGCAGCGCCGCGACCGTGGTGATGACCCCGGCCGCGCGGGAGATCCTGCATCGCGACTACGGGATCGACGGCGCACGGTTGCGGATCATTCCCCATGGCGTCCCCGCGGTCTCAATGCAAGACCCTACTGAGGCGAAAGCGCGCGTCGGTCTCTCCGGCCGCATGGTCGTGTCCTCATTTGGCCTCATCAATTCCGGCAAAGGGATCGAGGACGTGCTCGATGCTCTCCCAACCGTCGCGGCGCGTTTCCCACAGCTGCTGTATTTGGTGCTGGGCGAGACCCACCCCGTGGTTCGGCGCGAGCAGGGCGAGGAGTACCGGACGCGGCTCGTGCGCCAGGTCCACCGGCTGGGCTTGGAGCCCTACGTCAAGTTCAATAACCGCTTCCTCAGCGACGATGAGCTTGTGCGGTATTTGATGGCGACCGACATCTACATTACCCCCTACCACAATCCGGATCAGATCGTCAGCGGCACCCTATCCTACGCAATGGGCTGCGGGCGTGCGATCGTCTCCACCCCATATCTGTACGCGAAGGACGCGCTGGGCGAGGACCGTGGGGTGCTCATTCCGTTCCGCGATCCGAAGGCGATCGCTGACGCGCTCACCCGGCTTCTGGGGAATCCTGCGTTGCGCCAGCAAATCCAGCAGCGGGCGTTCGCGTACGGGAAGCAAATGCGGTGGCCGCGTGTCGCTGCGGCATATCTGAGTCTCTTCCGCGAAGTGCGCATGCATGGGGACGAACGCGGCGCGGCCGTCGCGTCCTACTAGGAAACAGAAAACACCACCTACGGCAATCATGGATGAGACTCCCACCCGTTAAGCTCGACCACCTCGAGCGGCTGACCGACGGTACGGGAATTCTCCAGTTTGCGCAGTTCGGGGTCGGCGACCCACACAGCGGCTACACCACCGATGACAATACCCGGGCGTTGATCGTTGCGGCGAGGCTCCCGCGCGGTCCTGCCCGCGAGCGTCTGGCCAGCACGTATTTGAAGTTTCTGCTCTACGCGCAGCGCGCCGATGGCACGCTCGCGCACGAGGTTTCCTACGAGCGGTCGCCGTCCCAGCTAAACGCGTCAGATGATGGCTTGGGCCGATGTTTGTGGGCGTGCGGCGAAGTCGTCGCCTCCGATCTGCCCGAGGCGATGAAGGGGGCCGCGGCGTCCATCTTCCAGCGGGCCTTGCCTCATCTCACAGGCATCCGGCACCCGCGCGGGTGGGCAAACGCGATCCAAGGATTGGCCCTATGGGCGAGCCACGTGGACGCCGGCATGGTCTCGGACGCGGCCGCGAAATGCGCCGAGCACCTATTGTCCCGAATCAAGCTGCACTCGGTCCCGGAATGGGTCTGGTTCGAGGACATCCTGACCTACGAGCCTGGACGTCTGCCGCTGGGTCTGCTCTACGCTGGCGCGCTCACGGGTGATAACCGGTATCTGGAAGTAGGGGAGCGTGTGCTCGCCTTTCTTGAGCGCACGCTATTCGAGGCCACCCCGCGGAGGCGAGTTTTCTCAGCCATCGGAAACCGCGGATGGTACCGGCGTGGCGGCGCGAGGGCGGTCTACGACCAACAGCCCATCGACGCGGCGAGCATGGTGGAAGCCGCGACCGCGGCGGCGGTCATGACGAAAGACCCGCGCTACCGTTCACTGGCCCGTGACGCTTTTGCCTGGTTCCTAGGAGCAAACACCGTGGGAATGCCGCTGTACGACCCAGAGACGGGAGCTTGTCATGATGGGCTCACACCACACGGGGTGAACCTCAACGCAGGGTCAGAATCGACGATCTGCTACCTCATCGCGCGGCTGACGGTTGCAGCCAGGGAGTACCCGATCAGCCGCTTGCTCGCCGGACGACCTCGAGCTCTCGAACTTCGCGGCGCGCGGCGCGTAGAAAGTGCACGGGAACCTCCGGCGCAGCACTCGCCACCTGTGAGGCCCACCGCATGACCGCTTCTCGTGACACCGATGCGGCCCCGATAACGCTGTCGGCGCTGCCGTAGTACACGAAGTAGTGGTCTCCGAGCTCGACGGCTGCGCACGTAAACACCACGTTAGGCACCAGGCCTTCTTTCTCATAGGACTCTGTCGGCTCCAGAATGGGATTGTGTGCGCGCGCCAGCACGTGGCGGGGATGCTCCAGGTCGAGGAGTGCCATGCCCAGGCGGTATGTCCGCTGCATGTCCACTCCGTGATAGAAGAGAAGCCAGCCATAGGGCGTCCAGAGCGGCGGCGCGCCCGCGCCGACGCGGTTGTTGTCCCACATGTCGGGCCGGATCTCGAGCAGCGGCCCGAGATTGTGCCACCGCCTCAGGTCCCGGGACACGGCGAGATGCACGTTGGGGAAGATGCGGTGCAGGAGGTAGTACTTGCCCCGGATCTTGGCAGGAAACAACGCGCCGTTCTTGTCGTCCCACTGCTTGAACGCCAGCCCGATCCGGCGGAAGTGCTTGAAGTCTTTGGTCGTGGCGATCGCGATGCGCACGCGCCACGGGACCCCCACATCTGTGAATGGGGAGGGGCGGGTGCGCCGGACCGGCTCAGTAGCCGGATATAGCGACGCGGCAGTGTAACAGATGTAGTATCGGCCGTCGAACGCCGTGACGCGCGGATCCTCGGTACCCAGCCGCTCCCACTCGTTGCCCACCTCCGGCTCGAAGACGGGGCGCGCGCTGCGTTCGATCACCTCCACGCCGTTGCGAAGACGGGCAAGGCCCAGGCGCGAGATCCAGTCCGCGCCCTGCGCACGGTAGAGCAGGTGGACGTCGCCTCGGTAGATTGTGGCGCCGCAGTTGAATACCCAGCGGTCTTCCCACCAGTGGGACGTTGGGGTCAGAATCGGGTTGGCAGAGTGTCGGTTGAGTGGTGGCGCGTCGAACATTCCGTCCTCCATGTAGTCTCTACGTCCAGGAAGATTCATTTGTGCCAAGTGGGGCACACCCTTCTGTCTTGTGCCCATTTGATGAGAATTTTTGTCCAGGGGAGTAGGCGATTTTGTAACAATTCAGCGGGACGAGAGACCTGCGGGAGGGGGTTGGCGGCCATCCCCACCCCCCACGGTAATGGAGTTATCGGACAACGCGGACGAACTCATCCATCGGTACGGCGGCCAGCGTTTCGATCCTCACGCTTCCTCGGGCTCCGAGCTGGATAGACGCCTTCATGACCGTGGCCAGGTCGGGGGCCTCGACGATATTGACGAAGTCGTACGCGCCGAGGACAGCGTACTGCTGCAAGACACGGACGCGCATCCCCTCGAGTTCTTTGTTCACTTCCTGGACGCGGCCCGGGTTCTTTCGGATGGTCTCGGCACCTTCTTCAGTCAGCCGGCTCAGCATGATATACGTCGCCATCGGTCCCTCCCTCGCACCATGATTCGAGCCAATCAATATTCCGCGGAATGGAATTCGTCCCTGCAGGCGCTAGCCTGCAGGCGCTCGCAAGAAGCCTAGCGAACCTCACCCACCAATTGTGAGGCGCGAAGCATGAACGCCGTGAGAATCCATCAGCCGGGCGGGCCGGACGCGCTCCGCTACGAAGAGGTGCCGACTCCTCTTCCGGCCGAAGGTGAGGCGCTCGTGCGCCTCCGGGCCGTCGGCGTGAACTTTATCGATATCTATCATCGCAGCGGCCAGTATTCCCTGTCGTTTCCCGCCATCATTGGACAGGAAGGCGCCGGCGTCGTTGATTCCGTGGGGTCAGGCGCCACAGAGGTGACGCCGGGAGACCGTGTGGCGTTTGCCAATGTGCCCGGTTGTTACGCCGAATTCGCCACGGTCCCGGCCTGGCGGTGCGTGGAGATTCCCGCCTCATTGACATTCGAGCAGGCGGCAGCGGCGATGCTGCAGGGGATGACCGCGCACTACCTCAGTCACACGACCTATCCGATCAGACAGGGTGACACGGTGCTGGTGCATGCGGCGGCGGGCGGGGTCGGCGCGCTCCTCGTACAAATGGCCAAGCGCCGGGGGGCCAAGGTCTTGGGGACGGTTTCATCCGAAGAAAAGGCTCAGGTTGCGCGTGAAGCGGGCGCGGACGTGGTAATCAACTACATAAGAACCGATTTCGTCCCCGAGGTGAAGCGGCTGACCGATGGGCAAGGCCTGCCTGTGGTCTATGACTCCGTGGGGCGGGATACATTTGATCGGAGCCTTGACTGTCTCGCGCTCCGTGGGATGCTGGTCCTCTTTGGGCAGGCGAGCGGCCGTGTTCCTCCCCTCGATCCGCAGGTCCTCAACGCGAAGGGCTCGGTGTTCCTGACGCGTCCTTCGTTGCACCACTATACCCACACCCGCGAGGAGCTCTTGTCGCACGCGGAAGAAGTGCTGCAGTGGATCGGGGACGGCACAATCCGCCTGCGCATCGATCAGAGTTTTCCACTTTCCCGCGCCGCGGAGGCACACGCGTACTTGCAGTCGCGGCAGGCCCTCGGCAAGATCCTGCTCATCCCGTAGTCCCAACTGATCATGCAGCCGGTTCCTCCTTCTGACATCCTGACAACCTCGCGTGTCCGCGCGCTTCTGCGGGGCTGGATGACGGCGGCCGAAGATCCGGTTGTCGCGCACGATGCAGTGCTGCGGCTCACCTATGGTGTGACTCTGGCGGTCGCGGCCTTGGCGCTGCTGGCTCGACTGGCCGGCATGGTCATCCCTACGTGGCTCCTTGTTGCGCTGGCCGGGACGCTGCTCCTCGCCACCCGAGTCCAGCAGCTACTGCTGCGTCGCCGCAAATACGTGCGCGGGATGCCGCTACTGCATCTGAATCTGAGTCTGCTGTTGCTCTCGGTCGGGATCGCCTACACCGGCGGCCTTCGCAGTCCCTTCGTGTGGACCTACGCGATTCCCGTGGCCATCGAAGGAGTCCTCCGCGGCGGGCCCTGGGGAATCATCGGCGCGACGGCCAGCACCATATACCTGGTTGGCGCGACACTTACGGCGACGTCAGGACTTGCGGGCAGACCGTTTCCTCCCGAACCCGGGCTCAGCGCCTTCCTGATCAGCTACGTCGGCATGTTTTATGTCGCCGCGTTCATCGCGTCCTCGTTGCGGGAGCAGGTCCGCGACATCTTCGCTTTGGCACGGACCGATCCCCTGACCGGACTCGCCAACCGGTATGCGCTTCGGTTGTCCCTCGAGCGCGAGGTCGCTCGTGCCCGTCGATATGGATTGGAGTGCGCGCTGATCGTCGTCGAGATCGACCAATTCAAGCGCTTCAACGACCGGCACGGCCATCTGCACGGAGACGACGTGCTGCGACGTGTCGCGGCGACATTGCGGGGCTCGTGCCGGGCGGCAGATCTCCCCGCGCGGTTTGGCGGGGATGAATTTGTCGTCGTGTTGCCACAGACCGGCAAAGGGGAGGCGACGCGCGTCGCAGAGCGGATCCGGGGAGATATGGAGGAATTCACCTTGCTGCGTGGGTTCGGACTCACCGTCAGTGTTGGCGTGGCTGCCTTCCCCGATGATGGGTTGTCTGGGCGTGATCTGCTGGGAGCCGCGGATACGGCGATGTATGCCGCAAAGTCCGGCGGAGGCAACGCGGTAGCCGTGGCCGCGGGAACACATCAGGCCCATGACGCGTTACAATGATTGTACGCACCCAGGTAGGGGAAAATTTGTTTTGGGATTTTTGCGATGCACTCCGAACGGCCGGAGTCCGGCCCTTCTCATCAGGAATCCAACGCACGGCCATCACGGGCGACGCAGCAGAAGAATCAGCGTGCGCCTCGATGGCTGCGCGCTGCTCGCGTCGCGCCCAAGGCCGGTGTGGTCCTGCTTATCGCCGCGCTCGCCGCTGGGGGACTCGCGGGCTTGGCCGCGGCGTTTTCGTTGGTCCCCGATATCTCCAAAGTCTACGACCCGCCGAGTGAAGCGACACGGATTTACGCCGCGAACGGCGAGCTGATCGCCAGCGTCTACCGTGAGAACCGCGAATACATCGCCCTAGACCAGATTCCGCTCGTTATGCAGCAGGCGGTCATCGCGATCGAGGACGAGCGATTCTTTAACCACAGCGGCATCGACCTCCAGGCCATCGCGCGGGCGGCGTGGCGTAACCTGCAGGCACGCGAGCTGCGCGAAGGTGGGAGTACCATCACGCAGCAGCTCGCCCGTTCCGTGTTCTTGACCTCCGAGCGCACGCTGAAGCGAAAAGTCGCTGAGGTTGTGCTCGCGCTTGAAATTGAGCGCCGGCTATCGAAGCGCGAGATCCTGGAACGCTACCTGAATCAGGTCTACTTCGGACAGGGCGCGTACGGGATAGAGATGGCCGCGCACGTGTACTTCGGCAAGCCGGCTTCTCAACTGAACCTCGCTGAAAGCGCAATGCTGGCGGGGCTCATCCGCGCGCCCTCTCGATACTCACCATACAGAAACCTGGATCTCGCCCGCTACCATCAGCGGCTTGTGTTGAAGCGAATGGTGCAGCTCGGCTACATCACGCATGCGCAGGTGCATGAAGCGGGCGCGAAGCAGTCGATCAAGCTCGCGAGGCCGCGGAATGTGGGCCTCACAAGCATGCGCGCGCCGTATTTTGTCTCGTACATCCTGCCGCATCTCCTCGAGCGCTATGGTGAGGAGCAGGTGTATCGCGGCGGGCTCCAAGTCTACACCACGCTCGATCCCGCGATGCAAAGCGCAGCAGATCGTGCGGTCCGCGATGGCCTCGACGAAGCGCGCAACGCGCGCCTGAACGTCTCGCAGGGCGCGCTGGTCGCGATCGACGTCCGCACGGGGTACATTCGCGCGATGATCGGCGGGTATGACTGGACACAGAGCCAGTTCAACCGCGCGTACCAAGCGCACCGCCAGGCGGGTTCGGCATTCAAACCGTTCATCTATACGACCGCAATTGAGGCAGGATGGAGACCTTGGAAGATGCTGCTGGACGCTCCGGTCAGTTACTGGTCTGGCGCCGGGTACTGGCGTCCCAAGAACTACGACAAGAGGTTCCGTGGGCCGGTCACGCTGCGTCGCGCGCTGGAGCAGTCCATCAACGTCCCGGCGGTTCGAACAATGAATAAGCTTGGGCCCGATCGAGTCATCACGGTCGCCCGACGCATGGGCATCCAGAGCCCGCTCGAGCCTAACCTGTCGCTCGCGCTCGGCAGTTCGGACGTCACCGTGTTGGAGATGGCATCGGCGTATGCCACCCTTGCCAATATGGGAGTGCACAGCGAGCCGCTTGCGATCCGGCAGGTGGTGGATCAGCACGGGAAGGTGTTGGAGCAGAACGTTCCGCGCCGCCAGCCGGCAGTTGAAGTGGAAGTCGCATACCGGATGGTCGACATCATGAAGGGTGTCATCACCCGCGGCACAGGCCGCGCGGCCAACATCCGGCGACCGGCGGCCGGCAAGACCGGGACCTCCGACGATCACCGCAATGCGTGGTTCATCGGGTTCACGCCGTACATGGCCACCGCGGTCTGGGTCGGTAATGATGACAACAGTCCCATGAAGAAGGTCGTCGGCGGCACGGTCCCCGCCCGCATCTGGGCGTCGTTCATGAGGGACGCGGTCGCTTCGACGCCTCCAGACGATTGGGACCGGCCCGAGAGCATCGAGGCTGAGATTCGCCGGGCCCGGCGCGCGGTGAACGTTCCGCCACCGACGATCGAAGAAATCATGCGACAGGCGATCATGCAGCAGCTCAAGCAGCACCTCGAGCGTGCGACTCCGGCGAAAAACCCCGGTGACGATGGGACAGGGAGGCTGAAGCCACCCAAGGACGACGGATAGTCCATCTGTCAGCGTGCTTGGGCCGGCGCGGAGTTCTTTCAACCGCGCCGTTTTCATTTCCCAGGAATCAACTTGACAGGTTGGTTACCTGGGCTCTACGATGCCACAGGCTTGAGGTCCTTAGAGATCACCTGAACTTGTGACCCAATTCACCCAGACCTTCTTGCTCGTTACGTTCGGGAGCGTGCTTTCACTAGCGCTTGGACTTCTACTCGTCTGGCAGCAGCGGCTCTTCCACCGATTTCAACTCTATCTCGTCGCCTTCGCCGCCGGCGCACTGGTGGCGACCGCGCTGTTTGACCTCCTCCCCGAAGCGATGGAGAAGGTCGTGGAATCTGGGACAGCACTTGAGACGCCGTTCATTTGGGCTGCCGCCGCGATAGCAATCTTCTTCGTCCTCGAGAAGTCCTTGCACTGGTACCATGACCACACCGGACACGGACCCGAAGGCCCTGTCACCAAAGCCGTCGTACCGCTGATTACCCTTGGTGATGGCCTGCATAATTTCATTGATGGTGCGTTGATCGCCGCCGCTACGCTCGCGAGCCCGCAACTGGGGTTGGTGACGGCCGTGGCAGTCTTCCTCCATGAGATCCCACAGGAGGTCGGCGACTTCTCAGTCCTTATCTTCGGCGGTCTTTCGAGAGGGAGGGCCATTCTCTTCAACCTACTGTCGGCCGCCACCGCGTACCTCGGTGCGTTCGCGACCCTGATGCTCTCTGCAGGTGCCACGTCGTTTACGACGCCCCTCGTTGCTCTGACAGCCGGAGCTTTCCTCTTCATTGCCCTGGGCGAGCTCCTCCCCGAGCTCATCCATAAGGAAAGGGGCGGGGTACGAACGGTTCTCCTGACCGCGACCTTCGTCCTCGCAATGTTTTTGATGCGCTATCTTGGAGAGCTGCTCCACGTCTAGCCTGTGGCTCGTGAGACTCGCTGCGCTCACGATCTGGCTGCTGCTTGCGGCCGTGCATCCGGCGGGCGCGCAGGAGGTCGCGCCGGAGACCGTCGATCAGTTCTATCGTGGTCGCGTAGTTGAGATCGTCCACGAGGAAACACAAGACCTTGCGGGCTACCCCCAGCTTTTGCAGCGGGTGGTTGTGAACCTCCACGGCCGCCGCGTGAACGCCGAGCACAGCGACCTCGCTACAGACCCTGCACGCCGTCTTGCAGTTGGAGAGCGAGTTGTCGTGGCAGCCACCGAGTCTGGGTACGTTGTCGTCGACCGGGACCGGCTGCCAGCCCTGGCGTTTCTTTTTGGATTGTTCTTCGCGATCGTCGTGGCGTTTACGAGATGGCGTGGCGTCGCGTCAGTCCTTGGCATGGTGATCAGCGCGGTCGTCCTGATCACGCTCGTGGTCCCCCAGATTCTGGCCGGCCGAAGCCCACTGGCCACCAGTGTGGCGGGGGCGCTCATCATCGCTGTCGCTTCTATCTACCTGGCCCACGGCATCAGCCGTCGCACGTCGGTGGCGGTGGTGGGAACGCTC
>Ga0184610_1000094_pt1 | contig 22211 bp, 23 predicted proteins | sample PLM1_100_coex_FD_133011 | JGI IMG/M metagenome (GOLD analysis project Ga0184610, IMG submission 133011) | Groundwater sediment microbial communities from an aquifer in East River, Colorado, USA - PLM1_100_coex | ecosystem: Environmental > Terrestrial > Soil > Riparian zone | place: USA: East... | reverse complement strand
CGTCTTGGTGCCGCTTTCGACTGGGATCACGCTGGCGCCGAGCAGCCGCATCCGGAACACATTGAGTTCCTGGCGGGCCATGTCCTCGGTGCCCATGTACACGGCACATTCCAGGCCGAACATCGCCGCCGCCGTGGCCGTCGCCACACCGTGCTGGCCGGCCCCAGTCTCAGCGATCACCCGCCGCTTCCCCATCCGATGGGCCAGGAGAACCTGACCAAGCGTGTTGTTGATCTTGTGCGCGCCGGTGTGGAGCAGATCTTCGCGCTTGATGTAAACCCTGGCGCCGCCGAGCGTATCGGTCAGTCGACGTGCGTGATACAGGGGTGTAGGCCGCCCGCAATATTGCTCTAAGTAGTCAGAGAGCTCCGCCTGAAACTCCTGATCAGCCCCGTAGCGCTCGTAGGCGGTCTCCAATTCCTCGAGCGCCGGGACGAGAGTCTCGGGCACATAGCGGCCGCCGAACTTTCCAAATCGGCCTTTCCGCTGAACTTGGCTCATCGATCCCTTGACTCTTCGCGGCGCGCCGCGCGCTGCGCGCTGCGCGCAAGCGTTATTTCGTTCTCATAGTCCCACTCTCGCACGCGCCGGATGAACTCACGGATCTTCGAGTGATCCTTGCGACCGTCTGTCTCAACGCCGCTGCTCACGTCCACCGCGAAGGGCCTCACGCGGTCGAGCGCCTCCACGACATTCGTTGCATTCAACCCACCGGACAGGATAATCGGATGCGGGCCTCGGAGTTTGGCCGCCAGGTTCCAGTCGAACGGTCGACCGGTCCCCCCTAACGTCTCCGGGTCATAGGTATCGAGCAGAAACGCTGCCACCCGGTAGGGTTGAAGCGCACTCAGCGAATCTGCATCCCGGACGCGAATCACTTTGACGACAGGCACGGGCATCGCAGCGCAGTAGTCAGGTGTCTCGCTCCCGTGGAGCTGAACGGTATCGAGACCCGCCCTCGCCACAGTCTCCTTGACCACTCCCCGATCCTCATCGACGAAGACGCCGACCTTCGCGATGAATGGGGGCAGCGAAGACGTAACTTCCCGCGCCTGTTCGGCGGTGACCCGCCTGCGGCTCAGGGCGAAGATCAGTCCAATCGCGTTCGCGCCGGCTTCGGCGGCAACCCGCGCCGCATCGACATCTGAGATTCCACAGATCTTGATCCGCGTCAATGAAATACGCTGGCCGGGAAATGGTCCATTTTCATAGCGGTCCGTACCATGTGTAGCGTTTCCTCCGCGAGGCTGCGAGCCCGCTTACTGCCTTCAAGGAGGATCTCATCGGCGTCTCCAGCCAACTGCGCCACCGTTCGTCGCGTCCGGATCGGATCGAGAAACGCATTTAGTGCCTCAGCAAGCTTGCGCTTTACCTCGATGTCACCCACCCTGCCGGCCCGGTAGCGGCGTTTGAGATCTTCCACCTCGTCTTTGTTCGGATTAAACGCATCGTGGTAAGTGAACACCGGATTGCCTTCGACCGTCCCTGGGTCGGTCGGATGTATCCTCTTTGGGTCTGTATACATGCTCATGACTTTCTTCGTCACTGTCTCAGGATCATCAGCCAAGAAGATCGCATTTCCCAACGATTTGCTCATCTTTGTTTGGCCGTCGGTTCCGGACAAAGTTCCAACCTCACCAATAATCGTGTCGGGCTCAGGAAATACGGGGGCAAATTGCTCGTTGAATCTCCTCGCGATTTCGCGGGTCACCTCTAGATGGGACGCTTGATCCTTTCCAACCGGCACGACCTCTCCCCTGACTATCAAGATGTCGGCCGCCTGCAAGACTGGATAGCCCAACAGCCCCATAGACGGCTGCCGGATATGGAGATCTTTCATAACTTCCTTGAGCGTCGGGACCCTCTGGAGGCGTGGGACGGTGACGAGCATCGAGAAAATAAGCTGCAACACCGCCGTCTGCGGCACCAACGATTGAAGAACGATGGTCGAGCGTTCCGGAGAGATTCCGACACTGAGATAATCCAAAACGATTTCTCTAATGTTCGTCTTGATCTCTGGAAGCTTATCAAACCCTGTTGTGAGCATGTGATAGTCTGCAATCAGGAAGAAGCATTCATACTCATCCTGTAGTTTCACGCGATTCTTGAGCGTACCCACGTAATGACCAAGGTGGAGTCGGCCCGTCGGACGATCCCCAGTGAGCAATCGGCCTTTCTTGTGAGGCTCTTGAGTCAGCTTGACAGTTTCCAGCAATTGGTCGGGCAGATCGGATTCCTGTGTCTTGGTTTGACTCATCTCGCACCTCTCAACTCTCTCAACTTGGCCGATGGATCAGGACTGGTCATGAGGCTGGTACCGATCAAGACCGCGTCGAGTCCCAACCGCTCCAGCTGCTCGATCTGGGTCCGTGTCTCAATTCCGCTCTCGCTGACGACGACAACTCCCGCGGGAATCATCGGCCGCAGGCGCGCCGTCGTCTCGAGGTCGACCTGCAGCGTCTGAAGATTCCGGTTGTTGATGCCCACAATGTCTGCCCCAACGTCGAGGGCCACCCCAACCTCGTCGGGCGTGTGCACCTCAACGAGCGCGTCGAGTTCGCGGCGGCGCGCATGATCGAGGAACCCGCGCAGTTTGGCGCCATCGAGAATGGCCGCAATCAACAGCACCGCCGATGCGCCGGCCGCTCTGGCCTCATCAATTTGATAGGAGTCGATGACAAACTCCTTGCACAGGACCGGCAGCCGGCTCGCCCGGCTGACCGCTGAAAGCGCCTCCCACGACCCCTGAAAGTAGCGGGCGTCGGTCAGCACCGAGAGGGCGACGGCGCCGCCGGCCTGATATGCCTGTGCTAAGGCGAGCGGATCGACCGTGCTGCGGATGGTTCCCGCCGACGGCGAGGCGCCCTTAATCTCGGCGATGAAGGCCAAGCCCGAACCCGCCAGCGCCTTGCGAAAAACCGGCGGCCGTGGAGCGCGTTCCACCTGCTCAGCTAACTTTCGTTGCGGCCGCGCAGCCATTCGAGCCGCAACTTCCTGCCGCTTGTAGGCCACAATCTCGTTCAGGATCATCAGGACACGACCGCTCTGGTGTGGGTGCGCAGTGCCTCGAGTTTCTCGTACGCCGCACTCGACGCGATCGCGCGGCGGGCCAGCTCGACCCCATCGCGCCAGTCATCCGCGATCTCTGCGGCCACCAGCGCCGCGGCGGCGTTGGCGAGCACGATATCCTGCCGCGGTCCCTTTTCTCCTCGAAGGACGGCCGTCGTAATGGCCGCGTTTTCCTCAGGCGTCCCTCCGCCGATGGCGTCCGCAGGACTCGTGCCAAGTCCAAAGTCATCCGGCGAAATTGTGTAGGTTCGCACGCTCCGGTTTCGCAACTCCGACACCTGCGTGGGACCCACGGTCGACACCTCATCGAGGCCGTCTAATCCGTGCACGACGAAGGCACGACGTGCTCCCATCTCGCCGAGCACTTCGGCCATCACGGGCGTGAGCGTCGGATCGTACGCTCCAACCACGAGATAGTTCGCATTTGCTGGGTTCGTCAGCGGACCGAGGATGTTGAACACCGTCCGAATGCCGATCTCTTTGCGCGGGCCGACGGCGTGCTTCATGGCTGCGTGATAAATCGGCGCAAACATGAACCCAATGCCGATGTCCTCAATCGACCGGCGGACCACGTCGGGCGGTACCTGAATGTTTACGCCGAGAGCTTCCAGCACATCCGCGGCGCCCGAGAGACGCGACACGGCGCGGTTGCCGTGCTTGGCGACATATCCTCCGGCCGCGGCGGCAACGAATGCAGTCGTCGTCGAGATGTTGAACGTGCTGAGGCGGTCCCCGCCGGTGCCGACGACGTCGATGAGCGTGTCGGCCTTCGGCGTGATGCGATGAGCGCGTTCTCGCATGGCTCGGGCGAATCCGGCAATCTCCTCGACCGTTTCGCCTTTCATGCGCAACCCCGTCATGAGCGATGCGATCTGCGCCGGGGTGGCTTCCCCATCCATGATCTGGCCCATGGCGGTCCAGGCCTCCTCTTCAGTGAGGTCCCGTTTTTCGACAACCGCTTTGATCGCATCTTTGATCATGAGACTCTGGCAATGCGCAGGAAATTGCGAAGGACATCCTTCCCTGCAGAGGTCAGCACCGACTCCGGATGAAACTGGACTCCCTCGATCGGCAGCTCCTTGTGTCTGAGACCCATGATCGTGCCGTCGGCCAGTTCTGCGGAAACCTCGAGGACCTTCGGCAGGGTCTCGCGCTCGACGATCAACGAGTGGTACCGGGTACCAACGAGTGGACTTTCCACCCCCTCGTAGATTGTCCGGCCATCGTGGCGAATCTCGGAGGTTTTTCCGTGCACCGGTTCCCGCCCGCGAATGACGCGCCCGCCAAATGCAGCGCCGATGCATTGATGGCCAAGACAGACACCGAGAACCGGAACTTTGCCCGCCAGTGCGGCAATCAGCGGGGTTGAGATGCCGGCCTCGTTCGGCGTACAGGGTCCAGGCGCGCTGACCACAGCATCCGGCTTCAAACCCAACACCGCCTCAGGCGTCGTCTGGTCGTTCCGGAACACCCGCACGTCGGTGACCATCTCGCCCAGATACTGGACCAGGTTGTACGTGAACGAGTCGTAGTTGTCGATCACGACGATCATGCGAGGACCCCCCGGCTATTCCGGGCCACTCGTTCGATGGCCCGCACCAGTGCCTTCGCTTTGTTCACTGTCTCCACGTACTCTCTCTCGGGAACCGAATCAGCAACGATCCCGGCTCCGGCCTGCATATACGCGCGGTCGCCGCTCACCACGATCGTGCGGATCGTAATCGCGGTGTCCATGTTGCCGGAGAAACCCAAATAGCCAACCGCGCCGGCGTACGGACCCCGGGCGACCGGCTCCAGCTCGTCGATAATCTCCATCGCGCGGACCTTGGGAGCGCCGGTCACCGTGCCGGCCGGGAAGCAGGCGCGCAGCACGTCGACCGCATCCAGCCCCTTCCGCAGTTTCCCTCGCACGTCGGAGACAATGTGCATGACATGTGAGAACCGCTCCACGTTCATCAACTCGCTTACGCGCACGGTGCCGTACTCGCAGACGCGTCCGAGGTCGTTCCGGCCGAGATCCACCAGCATCACGTGCTCGGCGCGCTCCTTCTCGTCGGCCAGCAGCTGCGCTTCCATCGTCAGGTCATCCGCTTCGGTCGCGCCTCTCGGCCGCGTCCCTGCCAGCGGTCGTGTTTCCACCACGTCATCCTCCAGCCGGACCAGCAGCTCCGGTGACGAGCCGATGATCTTCACGGCATCAAAATCGAGAAAGAACATATATGGTGACGGGTTCACCGTTCGCAGCGCCCTGTAGATGTCCAGCGCGTCCACGCCGTGGAGCCCCATCGAGAATCGCCGCGACAGCACGGCCTGAAAGATGTCGCCGGCGCGGATGTACTCCTTGGCACGATCCACCGCCGCCAGGAAGTCCGCGACAGGCATGTCGGTATCCATGATGGGCTGGATCCGGCCGGCACCAATGGGTGCCGTCAGCGGCGCACGCAGGCGTTCGTAGAGCCGCTCCACTTTCTCCACCGCCTGCTTGTACGCCGACCCACCATCGGCATCCACCAGCGCATTGGCGACAATCTTCATCGTGTGCCGCACGTGGTCGAATATCACGACGGTGTCGGCAATCACCAGGTAGCATGTGGGGAGTCCAAGATCGTCCCGCGGGCGGTTCGGGAGCCGCTCCCATGAGCGTACGAGGTCATAGCCGAAATATCCCACCGCTCCACCGGAGAAGCGCGGCAGCGATGGATCGGCGACGACGCGGTTCCGGCCCAGGATCTCCCGCGTCACCTGCAGCACGTCGGCCGTTGCGGTCTCAACGACGCCGTCATGCGCGACTTCGACCATATCGCCTTGCGATTTGATGGTGATCACGGGGCCACTGCCGATGAACGAGTAGCGGCCGATCCGCTCTCCGCCCTCCACGCTCTCGAGGAGAAACGCGTTGCCGTCCCCGCGCAGCTTCAGAAATGCTGAGATCGGGGTCTCGAGGTCGGCCGGGAGCTCAGAGGAGACCGGTACGAGGTTGCCGCTTCGCGTACGGCTCAGGAATTCTGTTTTGCTCGGCGCAATATCCAGGATCCCCATGTCAGTCCCCGCCCTTTGCGCGCCGTTGCGCCTGTGCCAGGATTTCTCGCAGTGCATCCTCACGACCAAGTGCATCTTCGATCTGATCGAGCTGCCCGCGCAGCCGTGCCAGCGCCCTGCGAATCGCGTCACGGTTCGCCGAGCAAATTTGTGTCCACAACTCCAACGGGCTGGCCGCAAGGCGCGCCAGCCCCGCGAATCCTGGCCCCTGTAGCTCGAGCGCCTGATCAGACGCCGCGGTGACCGCGGCCACCGCGAGCAGGTAGGACAGATGGCTGACCTGCGCCACGAGATCGTCGTGGTCCTCTGGAGTCAAGATGACCGGCCGCATCCCGATCCCTCGAGCAAATGCCGATACCATTTCGACTGACTCGTCATCGCTTACGGCAGTCGGCGTGATGATGAACGGTCGCCCGGCGAGCAGGTCGGGGTCGGCGGCCTGAGCTCCCTGCCGTTCCGAACCGGCCATGGGGTGACCGCCGACGTACCGGATCATCCGCGGCAGACGTTGCTCCACCGCTCGTACGATTTCTGTCTTGATGCTCGCCACGTCTGTGAGCACGCCACCGGGGGACAACATCGCGGCGGCAGACACGACCGCCTCGGGCACAGCTCTCGGCGGGACGGCTACGACAACCAAATCTGCGCCCTTGAGCGTCTCGTACGACGTGCTTCCTTTGTCAAACGCTCCCCGCGCCTTCGCTGCCTCCACCGCCGAATGATCCCGATCCATGGCGAAGACACGGTCCGCGGCGCGGCGCTGGCGGATCGCCAGGGCGATTGATGTTCCCATGAGTCCGAGCCCGACTATACCGACCGTCTCAATCCGCCCCACGAGAGTCTCCGTGTCACGTGCGAATGGTTGCCGGCGACTGCACGCGCCGGCCCAGTGCTCCTGCCAGCGGTGTGATCTCCGACATCAACTGTGTGAAGTGCTGTGGTGTCAATTGCTGCGGCCCGTCGCTCAAGGCCTTATCGGGTTCTGGATGGACCTCGATAATGAGCCCGTCGACGCCAGCCGCAACAGCCGCCTTCGCCATTGGTCCGACATACTTCCACTTGCCGGTCGCCTGGCTTGGATCCACAACGACCGGGAGATGGGAGAGTCCCTTGAGCACCGGGACAGCCGAGAGATCGAGCAGGAACCGCGTCTGGTCGTCGAAACCGCGCAGGCCGCGCTCACATAGAACTACATTGTAGTTGCCTTCGCTCATGACGTACTCAGCTGCAAGCAGCAGCTCCTGGATCGTCGCGCTGGGACCGCGCTTGAGCAGCAAGGGGTGTTTCGAGCGGCCGACTTCGCGCAAGAGCGTGTAGTTTTGCATGTTGCGCGCGCCAATCTGCACCATATCCGCGTATTTGATCACGAGCATCAACTGGTCTGCGTCCATTGCCTCTGTGACGACGGGAAGGCCGGTTTCCGCCCGGGCTTCGGCCAGATAGCGCAGCCCTTCCTCTTCGAGACCTTGAAACGAGTAGGGGGAGGTGCGTGGCTTGAACGCGCCACCGCGCAACATCGCGGCGCCGGCGGCTTTCACCGCGCGGGCCGCCTGCAGGATCTGCTCCCGGCTCTCCACCGAGCACGGCCCCGCCATGACCACGATGGACCCGTCACCGATCCGCACGCCCTGCACGTCGACAACGGTGTCGTGCGGGCGAAACTCCCGCCCAACCAGCTTGAAGGGCTGCAGGATGAGTACGATCCGCTCAACCCCGGCCGACGCTTCGAGTGATTGCCGGAGCAGCTCTTTGGTATGGCTGTCGCCCACAACACCAATGATGGTGCGCTCGACACCGGCGGAGAGGTGGCTCCCCAGCCCGGCGTCCTGAATTTTCTTCACGACAGCGTTGATCTGTTCGCGCGTCGCGTGCGGACCCATAACCACAATCATCTCGAGTCCTCCAGTGCTAAAAAGCTCCAGAAAAAGCAAACACCTCTCACCCCATCAAGGGGCGAGAGGTGTACGACGCTCCCGCGGTGCCACCCGGCTTCCGGTTCTTTGACCGGCGCTCGTTTCTCTCTCCGAAGATTACGGCGGAGAATTCCGGCGCAGCCTACGTATCGGTGCGCGCCTCTTGGGTCCATTCGCCGCTCATCAGCTGCCGTGTCACACTCTACTCACGGCTCTCTCGAAGCATATCGAGCGGGTACTCATCCCGATCATCGGCCGTATGCAGTTTTGTAAATACCGATTATAGCATAAGTGTCAAGAAGCGCTCCCCTGCTCAAGACCCGCGCTGACTTTGATGCGGGCCAACCGCGCCTGCCCGATGTGCACATCGTCTGTCGTCGCGTGGTGAGCAGCGTACCGGACCTTTACATAGATCTCCGTCAGCGCGTCGACGTCGCTCTCGTGCTCAGGAACCCGTTGCGCGAGCCGGGGACGGTATTCATATGGTGTCTCGTATCCAAATCGAGGGGTGTCCAGGAACGCGCCAACACGCAGCAGCTCGCGGTACAGCGTGCGGATCGCGCCGACCGCCGGCTCCTCATAGCGCCGCGCCGGACTCCGCAACCGGTTCATCAATGACCGCCACATCCCTCCGAATCCGGCAAACACAGCCTCGGCTGACCAGACCGATTCTCGTTCATCTTCATCACGCTTCCTGGAGCGGCGCCGCGCGCGCACAACCGCAATCGCGACGAGCAACAGGAGGAGGAGGAGGACCACAAGGACCATTCCCCAGCGCGCTCCGCTGACGACCTGGGGCGGCAGACTTCTAAACAGTTCGGCGAATGACGGAGGCGTCGCCTCAGGAAGGGTCGATCGAACTCGACGGAAGGGCAGCTGAGAGAAGACAAACAAGATCGCCCTCGCAATGACGATCGCGACGGCAAACACAAGATAGAAGATGAACTCTACAACCGGTTCAAGCGGTCGAAGCACCGCCAGCACAATGGGACGGAACTCGACGCCTACGACGCCGGAGATGGAAAGGGCCAGCGACAGAATCACTCCCACGACCCCAATGAGTAACAGAATCCAGTGCCGGTTTGTCGCCAGGGCCTGCTCCTCATCTGCCTGCGTCTCCTGCCAGATGCTGATCAGCCGCGCGACCGCGAGGGACGTCAGCCCGAGAGAAAAGAAGACCAGCAGGTAGACGGGTGCGGTCAGGATGAGCCCCCCGGTGCGCCCGTACAAGGCATACAGCAGCACAAAGAATATGCTCCAAGCCACACCGCGGCGGTACTGGCGGTCGATCTCAAAGTGATTGAACTCGCGCTCCCCGAGTACAATGCCCCGCCACCACAACAGCGCGACAAGGAGCGCCCCCAAGACGGGCGGCGCGAACGCTGGAAGCGCATCGTGTGCCGCGCGAAGCAGCGACCCGATCCAGCGCAGGTCCCAGGCCGCCACCAGAGGGTAATACGTGCGTTTGACCGCCAGGAGTCCCGCGCCCAGACCTACGACCGCCACAACGGCCCGCGCGGTGAAGATCGGCCAGGACCGTGCTAGCGCCCAACGTACCGTGATGAACCCCGCCAGCAAGAGGCCAAACGTGATCCACGGTCCAAGCAGCGCCCCGGCTGCGCCGCCGTAGAACGCGCCGCTGAGCAGCAGCAGCCAGGGATACAGCCAGCAGAACTCGAGGAACACGCTGACGAGGGGCAGCGCCGACTTGATTGCGCTATAGGGGGGACGCGTGCTCATGTCGCGCGCTCCGTCAGGTCGATCTCCTCGAGCGCATGCCAGGCTCGGGTGGTCGCGACGCGATAATTCTGAACGCCGGCTACTTCCTCGGCCTCTTCCCCGACCAGTACGAGCACGACCGTATGTCCGCCGTCGCGCAGCCGAAGGATGCCCGCGTGGAGCGGCTCGTCCGTGACGGCGGTGATGACCACCGCCGTCGTCCCCCAGGGCAAGTCGCGGGCCTCGAGTTGCATGAGGTCCCCGATGGGCATCACCGGTGTTGGAAAGACCTTTGCGAGGGACTCGAGCATGGCCGCGAGATGCTCGCTGCCAGTCGCGGGAAGCAGCCGGACCCATCGCAGTCCCTGTGGCAGATATCCGTTGGCGTAGAGGCCGGTCAGGTAGCCGGCTTCAATCGCCCAATTCGTCACCGACGCTGCTGTCAGAATGACCATCTCTAACACCGACCGGACAAACCCGCGGTACTCCGCGTAACGGCCGAGCGTGTCCATATTAAGGAAGACGGCGATGCGGTGGCTTGTCGTCGGCTCGTACTGCTTGGAGCGCAGCGACTGCGCGCGTGCCGTCGCTTTCCAGTGAATGCGGCGGAGTGGGTCACCGGGCATGTAGTCGCGGGCGCCGACGATACGAGTGGGATCTTCGAATGTAAGGCGGTGGGAGCGGGCATCGCCGATCGGATGTAAGGCGGGCAGGCCCAGCACCGATAACAGCACGACACGGGGATAGACGAGGAGATGATCCACGCGGTCGATGTCGGATCCGCGAATGGTCACCCCGAACACGTCGCCCGAACGCAGCCGGGCGGGGCCGAGGGCAAAATACCCGCGAGCAGTGCAGCGCATCGTCACGTGACGGCGAACCCGCTCGTACCATCTCAGGCTGAAGAGATGCACGAGATGATGTCGGCGCTGGCGGAGACTGGGGATCACGCGGCCGCGTAAGGGCACGAGCTCCTGTGGGAGCTCATCCATTACCTCGAGCCACGCCAGAGGCAGCAGCTTGCGATTGGTAACTTCGAGTGTGAATGTGATGGTCTCTCCGTAGAACGCACGCCGCGGGGTGAAGATGCGCCGGTACTCGACTTTCCACAGGCAATACCGGTCCCACAGATACGACGCACCGGCGCTAAAGAGGACAATGGCGCCGAGCACAAACCCGAGCGGGCGGCGCGTGATGAGGCCGAGGAGCACCAGGACCCAGCCGACAATCAGCCAGCCCTGCGAGTACATTACTTAACCCGGCACCAAGCAAAATTCCCCCGGCCTCGGCCTCGCTCGGCCTCTGTGCGCCGCCGGCCTGCTCCGCAGGCTACACAGGTGGGCGCCACCTTTCTAGCGCACTTTACGCCTTGGTTGATGTTTCTTGCTTCGGGAGCGTCGCGTGCCCTTCGACTCGCGTTGCTTGCTCAGGGCATTCGACTCAGCGGGGCCGGAGGCCATGAGCGCGCCCGCGTGCGGGCGAGTCGAATGGGAGCGCGATGTTGTGGAGATCGGCTCGACGGATTGGGTCTTTAGCCACTTTCGGATGTGCGATCTAGCTCGGCTGTATCGGGAGATCAGGTTCAGGGCGACGATGTCGGAGACGACGCCGGTGTGATCTCGCAGCGCGCGCATCACGCCCTTGAACGACTCCCGAAATTCTTCCACGACATCGTCCAGCGGGCGCCGTCGAAGCCGCCGGAATGTCTCTGGATCGAGCAGATCATCGTCATCTTTCCCTCCGGTCGAGGTCAGCCGACGGCCAGGCGCGCGCAGCCACGCCAGCAATCCCCGTTCCCACGAGACCAGCCAGGCGAGGATCTCTTTGACCGACCAGTCATTCATGACGCCCGTCTGCGTGAACTGCGCTCGCGAGAGTTTGAAGGCGCTCGTGCCGGACTTGAAGAGGTAGCGCTCGAGTTGCCGGCGCTCACGCTCCAGCAGCGCGATTGGTGACGTCGCGCCAGCTGGGGGCACTTTGCGTTTCTTATTCTGCTTCAACGGGGGCAGGAACGGACTTCAGAATTTCTTGTGCGACCTCGCGTGCGCCGCGATCTCGCAGCCGCGCCTGTGACGTGGTGATGAGACGGTGCGGAACGATGTACGGGACAAGGACTTTGACATCGTCGGGCAAGGCGAAGGCCCGGCCCCGAATCGCCGCCAGCGCCTGCGCTGATCGGTGAAGCCCAAGGCTGGCACGCGGGCTGGCACCCAGCTCGATCTCGGGATGGGCACGGGTGGCGCGGGTGATCTCAACAATGTAGCTTTCGACGGCAGGGCTAACGTGGATTTCTCTCACCGCTCGCTGCACCTGCGCGACTTCGTCTGCCGTCGTCACCGCTTCCAGATGCTCGAGCGGATTCGTCGCGCGGAACCGCCGGAGAATTTCCGCTTCGTCGTCGGCATCCGGGTAACCAACGGGCAGCTGCATGAGGAACCGGTCGAGCTGGGCTTCAGGCAACGGGAACGTACCCTGCAACTCGACGGGATTCTGCGTCGCCATGACCATGAAGGGCCGACCCAGAGGCACGGTGCCTGTTTCGAGCGTCACCTGGCGCTCCTCCATGCACTCCAGCAGGGCCGCCTGTGTGCGCGGTGTGGCGCGGTTGATCTCGTCCGCCAGGAGAATGTTCGTGAAGACAGGGCCAGGACGGAATTCGAACTCCTGTGTCTTCTGATTGAAGTAATGAATCCCGGTCACATCGGCGGGCAGCAGGTCCGGTGTGCATTGCAGCCGGCGGAACGTGCAGCCCAGGGACCTGGACATGGCTTTGGCCAGCATGGTCTTCCCGATGCCCGGCACGTCCTCGATGAGGAGGTGCCCATCGGCGAGTAACGCAACGAGCGCAAGATCGATCACGTCGCTCTTCCCCACGAGCACGCGCTCAATGTTGTCGCGAATGCGCTGGGCCAGGTCGGCGACTGCTGCCGGCGAGCTCACCCTGACCTCTTACCCAACGCCGCCACGGCGGGACTTCCCGCAACCGCCTGCAGCGTTTCAACGAATCCAGGAAAGGATACATCGATGGTCTCAGCGCCGGAGACCGTCACTGGGCCCTGCGCCAGCAGGCCCGCGACGGCAAATGCCATCGCGATCCGGTGATCGCCCCCTGCCTCGACGCGGCCACCCCGCAGCCGGCCGCCTCGAATCACCATCCCGTCAGGTCGCTCGGTGACATCCGCTCCTAGAACCCGCAGCCCTACCGCAAGTGTCTTGATGCGGTCTGACTCTTTGACCCGGAGTTCTGCGGCATCGGTAATCACGGTCTCGCCGTCAGCGACAGCCGCGATCACCGTGAGAACCGGAATTTCGTCAATGACGCTGGAAGCCGCAGACCCTCCGATCCGCGTGCCTTGCAGCCTGAGGCCTCGCACCGTCACCGTGCCAATGGGCTCGCCAGAACGATCGTCCCGTCCACTTATCTCGGTGCCGGCGCCCATGGATGCCAGCACATCCAGAAACCCGGTGCGCGTGGGATTGATGCCAGCATCGTCGACCGTGATCGAAGATCCCTGGCGCGCCGCTGCAGCGGCAAGCAGGAACGCAGCCGACGAGATGTCACCGGGCACCGTGACATTTCTGGAAGACAGCGTCGATGGGGTCACCGTGATGCGGCTTCCGATGCGCTGAATGCGGCATCCAAAACCTTCCAGCATCCGCTCGGTGTGGTCTCGCGTGACCACGTGCTCGACCACCGTCGTGTCGCCTTCTGCGTAGAGTCCGGCCAGCAGCACCGCCGATTTCACCTGAGCGCTTGCGACCGGCAGTGTGTACGTGATACCCCGTAGCTTACCGCCGGCAATGCGCAGCGGTGGAAAGCGTTCACCTCCCAGCGCGTGGACCTGAGCGCCCATCCGCGCGAGGGGCTCTATGATCCTGTCCATCGGCCTTGATCGCAGTGAGGCATCACCGGTGAGGTCGGCGACAAACGGCTGCCCTGCGAGGATTCCGGCAAGCAACCGCATGGTCGTTCCCGAATTGCCCGCGTCCAGCGGCGCGGCGGGCGCGCGCAACCGGGGACCACTGCCATGCACTACGATACCGTCGGGAGTTTCTTCGATGGTCACGCCGAGCGCCCGCAGACACTGAACCGTGCTCAGGCAATCGCCGGCGCGAAGAAAACCGTGGATGGTGGTTGGCCCGTTCGCGATCGCCCCCAGCATCGCGGCGCGGTGCGAAATAGACTTATCCCCAGGCACACGGAAACGCCCCTGTAGACGATCAACCGGATTAACGGTAAGTTCCATCGTGCCCGCGTTACCTTGTTACCGCGTTACCGTGTTGCCGTGTTTTCAAATCTGGCCGCAGTGACTCGGCGCGATTGAGATAGACGTGCACGACTTCTTCCTGGGATCGCGCGCTGTTCCACAACATCAGCACGCGGATACACATCGGCAGACCCTCCGGGACTGCCATCTCTGTGGCCGACATCAGGGGGACGGAGTGCCAGTTCAGCTGCCGCGCGGCTTCTGCGGGGAATGCTGCGGTGAGATCGGATGTGCATGTGAAGAGGACCGCCGCGAGCTCATCCGGCTCGACGTTGTTGTCCGATGCCATCCTTGCCAGCAGCTCGCGCGTCGCAGCCAGGATCGCCTGGCCCGTATTGCTTTCGACGCTGGTCGCGCCGCGGATGCCGCGGATGTGCACAGACTTAACCCGGCACCGAGCTAAATTCCCCCGGCCTCGCTGCAGCTCGGCTCCAGACCCAAGGAACGTGCAAAATCCACCGGCCTCGCCTCAGGCTCGGCCTCCTCAGCAGCGCCGACGACGAACCCCGACAGAACATTGGTGGGCGCCACCTGATAGACAATCACCGCCGGCCGGACTTTCGCCTTTTGACTGCACGACCGCGCGCGCCATCGCCAGTGGCAATCGGTGACGCACCGCGTTCCCGCGCTCCCGCGTTCCCGGGTTCCCGTTCTTTCGTAAGATCGATCGCCGCCCGCAGGCCGAGGAGGAAGCTGTTCACGCCAAATCCATAGACGACACCGTTGCAGGCCGGGGCCAGAACGAGATTCGACCTGAACTCCCCGCGCGCGACCACGTTGGTCATATGAACCTCGATGACGGGGATCGTGATCGCAGCGATGGCATCGCGGAGTGCGTAACTGTAGTGTGAGAGCGCGCCGGCGTTCAGCACGACCGCATCGACCTTTTTTCGCGACTGCTGCAGCCGGTCGATGATCGCGCCTTCAGCATTCGACTGGTAGAACTCAACCTGAGCACCCTCACGCTGCGCCAGGCTGCTGAGGCGCTCGTTGATCGCCTGCATGGTGTCGTGTCCGTAGACGTGCGGCTCCCGCTCACCGAGCAGGTTGAGGTTTGGCCCGTAGACGACGAGCACCCGAGGCACGGCTCAACACCTCCTGGAGGAGCGCGTTTGGCACTTCCTGTTCGCGCCGTACCTCACCGATGCCTACCAGCAGCGGCGCGCGCAGCACGCCGTTCAATCGTTTCTTATCCAGCGCCAGCGCCCGCCAGAGCGCGCGTGTGTTGACACCGCGGAGCGCCACCGGCAGGCCGGCGCGCGCCAGGAGACCATTCTGCCGCTCGACCGTTCCAGAATCCGTCGTGCCCAACCGCTGCGCGAGCTTCCCCTCGAGCGCCATGCCAATGGCAATGGCCTCGCCGTGGGTCAACCGTCCTCGACGGGTCGCCACCTCGATGGCGTGGCCGATGGTGTGCCCATAGTTTAGAATGCGTCGCTCACTCACTTCCAATTCGTCCGCTTCGACGACGCGTGCCTTGAACGCCGCGCAGCGCGCAACCACCTCGATCAGAGGTTCGGTTTCGCGTCTGAGGATGGCGGACAGATGCTGCTCCAGATACTCGAACAAGACCGCGTCTCCGATCACGGCGGTCTTGATGATTTCCGCCAGCCCGCTCCTGAGTTCGCGGTCCGGAAGCGTGGCGAGGAGACCGACATCGGCAACAACAGTGCGAGGTTGATAAAATGCCCCGACGAGATTCTTGACTCCGGCATGATTGACACCGGTCTTGCCCCCAATGCTACTGTCCACCATGGCGAGCAACGTCGTGGGAGCTTGAACAAACCGTACGCCTCGCATGTATGTTGCCGCGACGAAGCCGGCAAGATCCCCCACCACCCCACCGCCGAGCGCCAATACCGTGCTGTGCCGGTCGAACCGCTCTCGAGCCAGGCGCGTCAGAATGCGCGCGGCGACGGCCAGAATCTTGGACTCTTCGCCCGCCGGGACCTCAACCGTCGTGACATCGTAGTCCCAGCCTCGCAGGGCCATCACGAGATGCTGACCGGCGCCTCGCAGGACGGAGCGGTGGGTTACGACCGCCACCTTCTTGCCGGCTCTGAGCGCGTCGAGATCAACGGGAAGCAGCGGCAGGATCCCATCACCGACGTAGACGGGATAGGAGCGGCCCTCCAACCGGACCGCAACCACACGCCGCTCGCGCTTGCCCATGAACGAGACGATGGCCTCCACGATCTTGGCAGGGGATCCCTGGGATACGTCGATCAGGAGGTCGGCGTCGCGGTATAGCGGCCGGCGTTGATCCAGCAGCCTGGCGACGTTACCCTGGACATGTCCACCTAGGAGCGGGCGGTTTTTCCCATTGCTCAACCGCTGTTGCAGCACGTCCGCCGTCGCCGTCAGCGAAACGACCCAGCCGTGGCGCCGGAGGTGCATCATGTTCTCGGGACGCAGGACAGCACCGCCGCCGGTCGCAACGACGGTATCCCGCCGCCCTGCCAACTCGGCGATGACCCGCGCTTCACTCTCGCGGAAATAGTGCTCACCGCGGCGTGCAAAGATCTGCGCAATCGTCGCCCGCTCCCTTGCCTCCACCCGGCGGTCCGTATCGATGAACGTCCACCCCAAGCGTCGCGCAAGGAGCTTGCCGACCGCGCTCTTCCCCGTACCCATGAATCCAATGAGGACGATGTTGCGCATCCGGTTCACATTTCCGCGAGCCGGCGCTTGTACGCATCATACGCGACTCTCATATCAGACAACGCATCGGCGCCGAACTTCTCCAGAAAAGCATCGGCAACAACATATGCGACCATTGCCTCACCAACGACGCCGGCCGCCGGGACCGCGCAAACGTCGCTGCGCACTACGGCGCCCTTGATCGACTCCTTGGTGGCGATGTCCACGGACTGGAGCGGTGCCATGAGGGTGGAAAGCGGTTTCATTGCGCCGCGGATGACCAGAGGGCCGCCGGTGGTCACGCCGCCTTCGGTCCCACCAGCGCGATTCGTGTCGCGGTGGAACCCTTGACCTCGCTCGTACATGATCTCATCGTGCGCCTGCAGGCCTGACGAACGCGCTAGGTCAAACCCCGGCCCGATTTCCACACCCTTGATGGCAGGAATCGACATCACAGCCTGCGCGAGCCTGGCATCGAGCTTACGGTCCCAGTGCACGTAGCTCCCTAGGCCCGGCGGGACGCCGAGCGCGACCACCTCGAAGACGCCGCCCAGGGTGTCCCCGCGCTTCCTCGCGTCCTCGATGGCGGTCCGCATTTGCTCCTCGGCTTCTGCGTCCACGCAGCGCAGCTCAGACGCCTCAGCGATGTCGGGGATCTCCTCCCACCGCTGCGGCCGGTTTCGCACGCCGATACCACCGATCTCGATGACGTGACTGAAGATCGTGACCCCGAACTCGCCGAGCAAACGCCGGCACACTGCGCCGACGGCAACCCGGGCGGCCGTCTCCCGAGCGCTCGCTCGCTCCAGTGCCCGGCGCACATCTGTAAAACCGTACTTCATCGCGCCGACGAGATCTGCGTGGCCCGGTCGAGGGCGGGTAAGCGGAGGCTCGTTCTCACGGACATCACGGTTCTCGATCCGCAGGGCCAGTGGGCCCCCGATCGTCTGGCCTCCCATGAGTCCGGACACAATTTCCACCCGGTCCGCTTCCAGCTTCATCCGGACGCTCCGGCCGTAACCTGCCTGGCGCCGCGCCATCTGCGGGTGGATGTCTTCCTCACTCAATGGCAGACCTGCGGGAAGTCCTTCGACCACGGCGGTAAGGGCCTTGCCGTGCGACTCGCCCGCGGTCAGGAACCTCAACATCCGCGTATCAACGCTTTGCGTCTAGTGCCTGCCGCATGATCTCGATGGGAGCGGGCCGGCCGGTCCACAGTTCAAAGCTTTTTGCACCTTGGTAGAGCAACATCGACAGCCCACTCACGACTGTCGCACCGGCATCGCGTGCAGCGTTGAGCAGGTCAGTCCATCTCGGAGTGTACACCATATCATGCACGACCATGTTCGGACGCAAACAGCGCACGAGTGTCGCAAGCCATTCCTCGCGACCGCCGCTCCCGCCCATCGCGGCAGACATCGTGGCCGTCGTCGTGTGAATCACGACCTCCGCGCCCTCCATGCTCCTCTCGACGGTATCCGCAGCGAGATCACCCGGCTCAACCCGGCACTGCGGAAAGTCCCGCGACACCATTTCTGCCAAACTGCGGGCGCGGGAAACCGTGCGGTTGAGGACCATCAATTGCGAGGCCGCCGCTCCGGCCAGGGCAAACGCGGCAGCCCGCCCGCCGCCGCCCGTCCCGATCACCACACAGCGCCTACCCTTGATCGCGGCGCCGCCGTCCTTGGTCAGAGCGTCAATAAGGCCCTCCGCGTCGGTGTTGAATCCCTGCAGGCGCCCATCGGCCACGCGGATGGTGTTGATTGCGCCGATCCTCCGAGCAACGGGATCCAGTTCGTCGACAAAAGCGACGGTCGTCTCCTTGTGGGGGATGGTGACGTTTGCGCCGACCATCCCGAGCGCCGTTAGACCCCGCAACGCGTATGGAAGCGCGTCGGCGCGGACGCGAAATGCCATATAGCGCCAGTTGAGCCCGCCGGCGTCAAACGCAGCATTGTGCATGCGGGGAGAAAGTGAGTGGGCAACAGGATCTCCGAGGATGCCAACCACACGCGTCTGCGCGTTCGGCGTCAGCATTGAACGCAATTATACTAAATAGGTCATGTCGGTTACGCGGCGGCGGTTGCTGTACGGCGTGGGGAGTTTCGGCAGCAGCCTTCTCCAGCAGACCGTGCTGCTCTGGATCTTCTTCTATTACGCGCCGCCGGCGGGGCAGGGGTTGCCCACGCGTGTCCCGGCCTCATTGATGGGTCTGGCGATGGCGATCGGCCGGCTCGTCGATGCCATCGCAGATCCTCCGGTTGCGTATCTCAGCGACCGGCTCAGGTCCGTGAGAGGACGCCGGCGCCCGTTCATCATCGCTGGAGCGCCGCTGTTGGCACTGGCCTTCGCCCTGCTGTGGCGACCGCCGGACGCCGCTGCATCGACGGCAAACTTCATTTATGTGACCGCGGTGCTCGCGGCGTTTTTCTTTCTTTTCACGACCGTGCTGAACCCGTACATTGCGCTGCTGCCAGAAATCACCTCGCCCGGCGCGGCCAGAACGGCGACCGCCGCGTGGCAGGCATCGTTCAGCCTGGCCGGACTGGCTACAGCATACGTCACTTCGGGGATCCTTTCATCACGGTTCGGTTTCCCGGTCATGGGCCTGGTCCTCGCCATCCCAGGGCTGGCCGCGCTCTGGATCGCCGGGCTCAGTGTTCGCGAGCAAACTGTCTATGAAGTCGCTGTCCCGTTCTGGCGGACACTGCGAGGTATTCTCGCGAACCGACGCTTTAGGGTCTTCGTCGTGGGGCTGACCCTCTTGTGGTTCGGTCTCAGCATGGTGAATCTGTCGCTGGCATTCGATGTCACCGTATTGATGGGGCTGCCGCGGTCTGCTGTCGGAATTCTGCTCGGCGCGGCGGTGGGTATCGCGCTTATTTCGTTCCCTGGTATTTACGCGTTGACGAGACGGAAGGGGAAGCGCGACACGTTGATGCTCGCCATGGGGACGGCCGCAGTGATCGTACCCTTCATCGGCGCGATCGGCCTGATCCCGGGACCGCTGTCACGCGCCACGCAGGGATATGTGCTGATCGCGCTTGCGGGTCCGCCACTGGCGGCACTGTTTGTCCTCCCGAACGCGATCCTGGCCGATATCGCTGAATCGCATGCGGCCACAACTGGGGAACGGAGCGAAGCGATGTTCTTTGCCTTCCAAGGGCTCGTGTTCAACGGGACGACCAGCCTGGCCGCGGCGGCCCTCGGTGGAATCCTACAGTGGCTCGGCTACTCGCCGGAGAATCCGCTCGGACTGCGGGTTGTGCCGGCGATCGCCGCGATCACCGTGGCAGCGGGGGCATTCGTGTTCAGCAGGTATCCGCGGGACTGAGGCGTCTTACCGAAGATGCGCGGTATCGTTCAGCACCATCAGCCAGGCACGGTCTCCGTCCATTTCCATCAAACTGATCCCGGCGTTTGGAAGCCGGAACCGCCAGTAACTGGACAACGGAGCGTCGAGCACCGACAGCAGGATTGCGCGATTCACCCCGCCGTGCGCGATGATCGCCAGGGTCTCATCGCTGTGTCTGCCCGCAATCTCCCGGAAGGCCGGCACCACCCGCGCCCGCATCTCATCGATTGTCTCCCCTCCGGGAATCCGCGTCTCGTTGGGACGGTCGTACCATTGCTTCAACAGCTCGGGGTACCGCGTCTCGACGTCTGACAGGGTCAGCCCTTCCCAGTCGCCGAGTCCGTGCTCGCGGAAATCAGGCACGAGGGCGGGCTCAAGGCCGTGATCCGTGGCGATCGGCGACGCTGTCTCAACGGCGCGCCGGAGGGGACTGGTATAGACTGCGCGCAACGGCACTGCGTGCAGAGCCTCGGCGAGTTGTTCCGCCTGCCGGCGACCCCACTCGCTCAGCGGAGAATCTGAAGATCCGGCGTAGCGTCGCTCAGCGTTTGACGTCGATTCGGCGTGGCGGATGAGGTAGATCCGGGCTGGCACTAACCCCGCCTGCGCCGTTCGTGCATCGAGGCGAGGTACTGCCGGTAATACCGCTCGACCGTCCGGTTGTTGATGCTCATCGACGGCGACCGTTCGGGACGGATGCCGCCGCTGAACGTACGCGGGATGTGCAGCAACTCATGAATGATGACGCGATCCTGTTCTCGTCGCGACAGACGGTCGAACGCGGGCACCATGAACTCGATCACGTAGTGCGGGTGCAGCCGCAGCGCATCCTGGAAGATCGGTGGAAGACCCCAAATCCGTGCGAGTGCGTTGGCGCGAGAACCGGACACGCGCACGCACCGGATGCGCGTGGGTTTGATGTAGATAAGCCCCAACGCGCGAACGATGCGTCGCATCCGGGAGTGAATGTCTTGAGCAGAAAGCCACTGCATGGAGACCACCGCGATGTACCTATTGGGTTGGCTTATCGAAAGAACGAGTCCTGCTGACCGGTTTCCAACGTGGCTTTTCCTCAGGATCAAACTTGACGAAGCAGTCGCCGCAGAGAAACGCGCCCTCTTCAACCGCGACTTCGTCGGGGTCGAGCAGGACGCCGCGCGCGCTCCCCTCGTACCACTGCACGCGGTCATCGATATTCCCCCGGCGACCACATGACACACACACGAATTGCGCCATCTTGCACCCCGAAACTGCGGGATAAGGGGATAAAGAGAAAGGGGGATAGGGACTGATGACTTCGTTATCCCATTATCCCCTTATCCCTTTATCCCGCAGTCAATGCTATCTCGAGTCTACGGTTCGTTTTCCCTTTATTCTCCGTTTTCGTCACCGCGAGCCTGCCGATCTCGCTCGTGTTTGCCACGTGCGTGCCACCATCGGCCTGGGCATCGAAGCCCTCGATCTCGATGACGCGGACCTCGCGAATCTCTGGCGGCAGAAGGTTCCTTGCCAGCCGCGTGAGGTCCGACCGCTCGAATTCTTCACGCGAGACAAACCGCACGAGAATGCGCCGGTTCTCTCCGATCACTCGATTTGCTTCGGCTTCGATCGCCGCCACACGATCCTTGTTGAGATCTTCGAGCGAGAAATCCATCCGCGCCCGATCCGGGTAGATCGCTCCACCGGTCACGAGCGCGCCAAACAGATGGTACACGGCGCCTACGAGCACGTGCAGGGCGGAGTGGTGCCGCATGATCGCAAACCTGCGGTCCCAATCGAGGACACCGCGCACGATCTGGCCCTCCGGTGGCACAGGTCCATCGAGATCGTGACGGGCCGAAGCGCCATCTTTTTTGATATCCAAGACGCGTGCTTCGCCGCCTGGCCATCTCAACAGCCCGGAGTCGGAAGGCTGTCCGCCACCGCTTGGGAAGAAGGCTGTTTGGTCGAGCGTCACCGTCTGGCCATTCACGGACGTGACGGTCGCGTCAAACTCCCTCAAGTAACTGTCATGCAAATAGAGCAACTCAGTCATGGGGTGTTACCCTTTCAGGGCCCCCGCGAGGATCCCGCGGATGAAATACTTACCAAGCAGTAGGAAGAACGTGAGCGGCACGAGCACAGTAATGAGCGCCGCGGCCATCTGCAGGTTGTAGAGCGCGACGTAACTGCCCTTGATCTCTGTTAGCTTTACTTGCACTGTCGTCG
>Ga0184610_1000085_pt1 | contig 23120 bp, 25 predicted proteins | sample PLM1_100_coex_FD_133011 | JGI IMG/M metagenome (GOLD analysis project Ga0184610, IMG submission 133011) | Groundwater sediment microbial communities from an aquifer in East River, Colorado, USA - PLM1_100_coex | ecosystem: Environmental > Terrestrial > Soil > Riparian zone | place: USA: East... | reverse complement strand
AGAGGGAAGCAGTTGGAAGAAGGGTTGCGCGAAGAGGCGGCCCAGTCTGGAATCGGGCTGCAGTGCCAGCGGGTCGGGTCGATGTTCACCCCCTTCTTCACGAAGAATGCGGTCTTCGACTACCAGACCGCTCGGGCTGCCGACACCGATCGATACGCCGACTTCTTCAGGGCCATGCTCGAGGGCGGCATAAACCTCGCCCCATCCCAGTTCGAAGCAGGCTTCCTTTCCGATGCCCACACCGCCGCTGACATCGAGACGACCCTCGTCGCGGCGAAGGCCGCCTTCGCCGCACTGCGTGGCCGGTAGCGGTTTCTCCCGTCGAATCCCTCACCCGATGAAGAGACAGCGACGCTCCATTTGTGGGGGAAGAGACCAGGCCGCGCCTGGCTAGGGAGGGGATCGGCCGGTGGCTGCTCCGCGCAACACCAAGTCCGGTAAGCTGGTCATTCCGAGACGGCTGCCGAAGGGCCGGGTCCCTCTTCGGCCCACGAAGGTGGAGACGCCGAAGACGCGCTATGACCGACGAAGGGGAAAGCGGGAGGCCGATCGGGTGGTGCGGGACGAGAATGAGACCGGCGGCGGGTGAGGTCGCAGCGGGCACGAGCGATTGGGTCATGTCGCCGCGTCGTCACGACAATACCGATTCGGGGATGGTGAAGCGGAGCCTGGACGTGCAGATGAAGGGCATTGACGCGTGGATGATCTATCAGGACGTCGGCGGCTCTTTGCGCTGATCGCTCTCCTCGGCGGCGGCCTTCTCGTCGTTCTCCTCGTCTTCATCGCGTTACGTCCGGTTCTCCCGTCCCCCGCCGCTTCCACCCACACGGCAGTCGTCGTCTTCGCAGCAGGCGTGGGAAGCACGGCTCGCCGAAGCGGCCCGTCGAATTACCAGTCGCATTGCGCTTCCTGTCACGGCACTGGGGGGAAAGGCGACGGGTGGACCGCATGGCTGTATCGCCTCAAGATGCGTGACCTCACCGATGCAGCCTATATGCAGGTCCTCCCCGACGACTACATCTTCCAGATCATTAAACACGGCGGGGCCAGCCTCGGGAAACCAGGAATGCCCTCTTGGGGGCAGGAGCTCGATGACCGAGAGATCTGGGACCTGGTCGTCCACATTCGAAGCCTCGCGGTGCCGCCACAGCAACCGCAAGCCACCGGCTCATCGCGCTAGACGCCGCGCTTTTCCCTTGACAGATTTGAAGAGCGTATGCTACAAATTTCACGAGGTCGGTCCGAAAAATTCAGCAGCCGGCTCCGGGAGCGAGTCGGCAGGTCCGCAGCATGCCCTGAACGGGGCATTTTTCTTGTCATCATCAGAACCTTCGGCCTCGCTGATCCCTCCGCGAGGCCACGCCTCAACGCACGTCTCGCCCGCGTCGGACCCGCACGACGAATGTAGGTTGTAGCATGGCGGCAGACTACGCATACGTTGGCGTTTTCTTGGTCGTTGGCCTGCTCTTTGTGGTGGTCAACATCGATGTCCTTTCACGATTGCTTCGCCCCAGTAATCCCCTGCCGGAGAAGTTAACGACGTACGAGTGCGGAGAGGACCCGATCGGCATCTCCTGGATTCGTGTTCACATTCGCTACTATCTGTATGCCCTGGTCTATGTCATCTTCGCCGTGGAGACGATTTTTCTGATCCCTTGGGCGGTTGTCTTCCGGGAGCTTGGCCTGTTCGCGTTTGTGGAGATGATGCTGTTCATCGCCATCCTCTTTGTCGGCTTCGCCTATGCCTGGCGGAAGGGAGCGCTGGAGTGGGTCGCATGACGCCCGACGAGATTATCCACGCGGTCAGGTCGCAGTTCGGCGAGGCTATCAAGGCATCGGAGGTCAAAGGTGTCGAGGCCAGGGTGGATGTTGATCGGGGCAAAAGCTACGAGATTTTGCTCGCCCTGAAGGGGATGGGGCTCGACTATTTGAACTGTATCAGTTCCGTGGACCGGATCGCGAGCGGCGAGCTCGAAGCGGTCTACAACCTGTCTTCCCTCAACGAGCCGGCCAAGGCCATGGTGAGGGTGAGGGTTCCGAGGGAGGATCCGGTCATCCAGAGCGCTGTCGCGATCTGGAATGCGGCGAACTGGCACGAGCGGGAGGCCTACGATCTTATGGGGATCCGTTTTGACGGTCATCCCGACCTCCGTCGGATTCTGACGTCCGAGGATTGGGTCGGGCATCCCCTGCGCAAGGACTACCAGGACGAGCGGCTGGTCCCGTACGAGCCGGCGTAGCGGCCCAGCGTGGTGTGCGTGACAGAGGGAACAGGAGCATAGAATTGGAACAGACAGAGATCATCGAGCCGATCCAGGAAACGATGGAGGAGATGTACGTGAACATGGGGCCACAGCACCCCAGTACACACGGCGTTCTCCGCCTGATGTTGAAGCTGGACGGCGAGGTGGTCACAGAGGTCACCCCGTACATCGGTTATCTGCACCGCTGTCACGAAAAGATCGGCGAGAACCGGATCTACACCCAGGTCATCCCGTATACCGATCGACTGGACTATCTCGCGTCGATGTACAACAACTTCGGATACGTCCTGGCGGTCGAGCGCCTCATGGGGCTTCAGGTGCCGGAGCGGGCCGAGTACATGCGGGTGATCCTGGCAGAGATGCAGCGAATTGCCAGCCACCTGATCTGGATGGGTACCTTCGGCTTGGACCTGGGAAACTTCACGATCTTCATGTACTGCTTCCGCGAGCGGGAGAAGATCCTGGATCTGTTTGAATCGGTCTCCGGGCAGCGGCTGAATTATTCCTTCTACCGGATCGGCGGGATGCCGCTGGACCTTCCGGACTCGTTTCTGACTGATTGCAAGGCGTTCCTGGAGTGGTTCAAGCCCCGCCTGCCAGAGTACGACGCGGTGATGACCGACAACATCATCTTCCAGAAACGGGTCCAGGGGATTGGCAAGCTCGATCAGAAGACCGCGATCGACTACGCCATCAGTGGGCCGATGCTCCGCGGTTCTGGCATCAAGTGGGATCTCCGCCGAAACGACCCGTACTCCATCTATGACCGCTTCGAGTTCGAGATTCCCGTCGGCAGCGCCAGCGACGTCTGGGACCGATACATGGTCAGACGCCTGGAGATGGCGGAGAGCGTGAAGATCGTCGAGCAAGCCCTCCGTGACCTGCCCCCCGGTGAGATCATGGGAAAGGTGCCGAAGAAGTTGAAGCCGCCGGCCGGAGATATCTACTCCAGGGTTGAGTCGCCGCGGGGCGAGCTTGGTTTCTACATCGCGTCCGACGGCTCCGAGAAGCCCTATCGGTACAAGGTCCGCTCCCCGGCCTTTGTCAACCTGAGCGTGCTTCCGGTGATCGGCCCAGGTCACCTCGTCGCGGACATGGTCGCCATCCTGGGGAGCATCGACATCGTGCTGGGCGAGGTGGACCGGTGAGGTCGCGGCGGGGCTGACCCGCCTGACTCCAGCATGACCCTCCCTTGCCAGATACCCTTATGCCAACCATGAGCGCGAGGCGCTGATGGAAAAAACCCTGGAGAGGTTCTACGCCGCCTTCGCGGCGTTGGGAATTCCTTGGATCGTCCCACAGTTGATCCTGATGCTGGTGGTGGCGAGTCTGGTCATCCTGTTCATCTCCGTCTCCGTCATGTTCATGATCTGGTGGGAGCGCAAAATCAGCGCCCACATCCAGGTTCGATACGGACCGATGCGGGTCGGAGGTTGGCACGGGTGGGCCCAGAGCATCGCCGACGGGATCAAGCTCCTCATCAAGGAGGACGTCATCCCCGCCGGGGCCGACAAGTTGGTCTTCGCCCTGGCGCCCATGATCGTCTTCGCCGCTGCGCTCGCTGCCTACGTCATCATCCCCTTTGGGCCCAACCTGATCGTCCGTGACCTGAACATCGGCGTCCTCTTCTATATCTCGATCTCCTCCCTGACCGTCGTGGGGATCATCATGGCCGGCTGGAGCTCCAACAACAAGTATTCGGTCCTGGGGGCGCTGCGCTCGGCGGCTCAGGCCGTCAGCTACGAGGTCCCACTCGTTGTCTCGATCCTTGGCGTGATTATGACGGTAGGCTCCCTGAGCATGATCCAGATCGTCGAGGCGCAGCAGCGGATCTGGTTCGTGATCCCTCAGTTTGCCGGATTCCTCATCTACCTCACCGCGGCGCTGGCCGAGTGCAACCGGCTGCCGTTTGACATCCCGGAGGCCGAATCGGAGCTGGTGGCCGGCTTTCATGTTGAATACAGCGGGATGCGATTCGCCATCTTCTTCCTCGCGGAGTATGCCAACATGTTCACCGTGGCGGCCATCGCCACCACGCTGTTCCTGGGCGGTTGGCATGGGCCGCTGCTGCCGCCATGGCTGTGGTTCCTCATCAAGACCTATTTCATCATCTTCGTGATGATGTGGCTCCGCTGGACGCTGGCCAGGCTGCGGGTCGATCAGCTCATGAACCTGGGATGGAAGGTCCTGCTGCCCCTAGCCTTTCTGAACATGGGGATCACCGGTTTGGTCCTGGTCCTTCTGGGGTAGCGGCAGGGAGCTCGCCACATGACCGTCATCCAAGTTGTGTTCTTCCTGGTGGCCGCTTTCACCACTGGTGCAGCCCTCTTGGTGGTCCTGGCGAAGAATATCGTGCACTGCGCCATCGCGCTGGTCTTCACCTTCTTCGGTGTGGCTGCCCTGTACGTCCTCCTCGATGCCGAGTTCCTGGCGGCGGTGCAGGTGCTCTTGTACGTGGGTGGCATCACCATCCTTCTGCTCTTCGCCATCATGCTGACCAGCAGGATCTCCGCCCGAGGGGTCAAGATCATGAATGAGCAGGTGGGGGTGAGCGCCGTGGTGGTGTTCGCCATCTTCGCGCTGATGGCCATTGCCAGCCTGAAGGGGCTCGCCGTTGTCGGTTCACCCCCTCCCGCGTCGTATGCCACGGCCTCGCTCGGGCGGCTGTTGCTGACCACATACGTCCTTCCATTCGAGGCGGTGTCGATCCTGCTCCTGGCAGCGATGGTGGGCGCCATCATCCTGGCTCGACGTGAGCGGGAAAAGGATTGAGGCAATGGTTCCACTCTCCCACTACCTGATTCTCAGTGCGGTCCTCTTCGCCATAGGGATGTTCGGTGCCCTGACCCGCCGCAACGCCATCGGGATCCTGATGGCGCTTGAGTTGATGTTCAACGCCGTCAACTTGAACTTCGTGGCATTCTCTCGTTATCTCCCATCCACGATGCTTCAGGGGCAGATCTTTGCCATCTTCGTCATTACCATAGCGGCAGCAGAGGCGGCGGTGGGACTGGCGATCGTCCTCGGGCTATACAGAAACTTCAAGACGATCAACGTGGACGAAATCAATCTGATGAAGTGGTAAGCATGTTCCGAGTTTCGTGTTCCGAGTTTCGGGTTGCAAGGTTGGGACCGGGGACCTGGAATTCGAAACCCTAAACGCAAAACCCGGGACTCACATGAAACTTGTCATCCTTGTGCCATTGTTGCCGTTGATCGGGGTCCTGATCAACGGTCTGTTCGGAGCGAAGATCAGAGGGCGGGCCCACCTTGTCGCGGTCTCCGCCTCGGGGCTGTCCTGCCTTGTGGCGTTCCTGGTCCTTTTCCAGGCGGCCGGTGGCAGGGTTCTCGATTGGGACCTCTACTCCTGGCTGAAGGTTGGCGACTTCCGCGTGCCGATCGGGATCCTCGTAGACCCGCTCTCGGTGGTCATGATGCTGGTGGTCACATTCGTCGGCTTTCTCATCCACGTCTATTCGATCGGCTACATGCACGACGACCGCAGCTACGCCCGTTTCTTCACCTACCTTAATCTCTTCATGTTCTCCATGCTGGTGCTGGTGCTGGCCAATAATTATCTCCTGATGTTTCTAGGGTGGGAGGGGGTCGGCCTCTGTTCCTATCTTCTGATCGGCTTTTGGTATGAGAAAAAGTCGGCCGCGGACGCCGGCAAGAAGGCGTTCATCGTCAACCGGATCGGAGATGCTGGGTTCTTGCTCGGGCTCTTCCTCATCTGGAGCGTGTTCGGGTCGCTGAAGTACAGCGAGGTCTTCAAGGCGGTCGATCCCGCTCTTGGCACGGGGATCTACACCGCTATCACGCTTTTGCTGTTCGTCGGCGCGATGGGAAAATCGGCCCAGCTTCCGCTCTATGTCTGGCTCCCGGATGCCATGGAAGGGCCCACACCGGTCTCGGCCCTGATCCATGCTGCCACGATGGTGACGGCGGGCGTCTACATGGTGGCCCGGTCGAGCCCCCTGTATGACCTTGCCCCGTTCAGCCTCGAAGTGGTGGCCTGGGTCGGCGCGCTCACCGCCGTCTTCTCGGCCACGATCGCGCTGGTCCAGAATGACATCAAGCGGGTCGTCGCCTATTCGACCATCTCGCAGCTCGGCTACATGTTTCTGGGCGCGGGTGCCGGCGCCTACGCGTCGGCCATCTTTCACCTGGGAACGCACGCCTTCTTCAAGGCGCTCCTCTTTCTCGGTGCCGGCTCCGTCATCCATTCGCTGCACGGAGAGCAAGACATCCGGAAGATGGGCGGGCTGTGGAAGGCGATGCCGATCACTGCCTGGACCTTCCTGCTGGCCTCCCTGGCGAACGCCGGGATCTTTCCCCTTGCCGGCTTCTGGTCGAAGGACGAGATCCTCTTTAATGCCTTCAAGCACGGGATGACGGTCCCCTGGCTTCTGGGTCTGATCGGCGCCTTCCTCACGGCGTTCTATATGTTCCGTCTCTTCTTTTTGGTGTTCACCGGTCGGTTCCGAGGCGACGCCCACGCAGCCCAACACCTGCACGAATCGCCGCCCAACATGGCGTATCCCTTGGTGGTCCTCGCCTTCTTTTCCGTCACCGTGGGGCTGGTGTTCGGGTTCCCTCCGGACCATGGGATATACCATCGTTTTGTCGCCCCGATGTTCGAAGCCGTTCATGAAGCGGCGGGAAAGGCGGCGCACGCCTCGCTCTCATCGGAGGTTGGCATGGCCGCGCTCTCCTTAACTATCGCGCTCCTGGGGGTCCTTTTGGCGTATCAGTTTTACATGAAGAAGCCGGAGCTACCCGGCCTGCTGGCTGACCGGATGAAGGGCGTCTACCGCCTGTTGCTGAACAAGTACTGGGTGGACGAACTGTATCAGGCGATCTTCGTCAACTTTGGCAAACGCGTGTGCGCCTTCCTCTGGGGGGTCGATTCCGGAGTTGTTGACGGCGCGGTGAACAGAAGCAGTTGGCTGACGGTGCGTCTGAGCTTTCTCTCGGCCTGGAACGACCTGAAGATCGTGGATGGGATGGTGAATGGTATCGCCGACCTCATCCAGGGTGGAAGCCTCAACCTCCGTCGGCTCCAGACGGGCATTGTCCAGAACTACATTTTGGCTATGTCGTTGGGGATCCTCGGCATGCTCGTTCTCTATCTCTTCTTCCGCTAAGAGGCCCCACATTCCTTTGGGGCGTTCCAAGTGCCATGTTCCGGGTTAAGAGAAAGGCGGAAGAACTCGGAACCCGGAACTCGGAACCCGGAACTTAAGACAGGAGGCTGATAGCTCCCATGAATGCCCTTCAGTTTCCGATTCTCTCCCTGATCGCGTATCTGCCCCTGCTCGGCGCGTTCCTGATCCTGGTGCTTCCCAAGGAGTCGAAGGGCGGCATCCGCTGGAGCGCCCTGGCCTTCACGCTGGCCAGCTTTGCCGCGTCGCTTTGGCTTCCCGCCTACTTCGACGCCTCGACCCCCGAGATGCAGTTCGTGGAGGCGTTCTCGTGGATCCCCACGATCGGTGTGACCTATCTCTTTGGCCTTGACGGGATCAGCCTGTGGCTCGTCATGTTGACCACATTCCTGTCGGTGATCGGAGTCATTTGCTCATGGGAGTCGATCACCATGCGCCTGAAGGAGTATTACATCTTTCTCCTGCTCCTGGAGACGGGAATGCTCGGCGTCTTTTTCGCGCTCGATTTCTTTCTCTTTTATGTTTTTTGGGAAGTGATGCTGGTTCCGATGTACTTCCTGATCGGCGTCTGGGGGAGCGACCGTCGGCTCTACTCCGCCATCAAGTTCTTCCTCTACACCCTCTTCGGCAGCGTGATCATGCTGCTGGGGATCCTGGCGGTCTACTACTACCATGGCGCCCAGACCGGGGCCTACACGTTCGATGTCCTTCGGCTGATGAAGGTCTCGTACCCCTCAGCCCCCCTCTTCACACTCCTGGGCGTTCCCTTCTCGTTCCAGGATCTGGTCTGGCTCTCATTCTTCATGAGCTTCGCCATCAAGGTTCCGATGTTTCCTTTCCACACCTGGCTGCCTGACGCGCATACCGACGCGCCGACGGCGGGCAGCGTGATCCTGGCTGGCGTCCTCCTGAAGATGGGAACGTACGGGTTCGTCCGGTTCAATCTGCCGATGTTCCCCGAGGCCACCAAACACTTCGTTCCAATGATCGTGACGCTGTCGATCATCGCCATCATCTACGGGGCGATGGTTTGCATGGTCCAGCCCGACATGAAGCGTCTGATCGCGTACAGCTCGGTCAGCCACATGGGCTTCATCACGCTGGGCATTTTCGCGCTGAACGCCCAGGGCATCCAGGGAAGCATCATACAGATGGTGAATCACGGCTTGTCCACCGGCGCCCTCTTCCTGATCGTGGGCCTGATCTACGACCGGCGCCACACGAGACTCATCTCTGAGCTGGGGGGGCTCTCCAAGCAGATGCCGGTCTACGCGACACTGTTCGCCATCATCATGCTCTCCTCGATGGGGCTTCCCGGACTCAATGGCTTTATCGGCGAGTTCTTGATTCTTGTGGGCGCCTTCAAGGTCAATTATGTCTGGGCCGTCTTTGCCGTATCCGGGATCGTCCTGGGCGCGGCCTATATGCTCTGGTTGTATCAGCGCACCATGTTCGGCCCCCTGGAGAACCCGAAAAACGCCGCTCTGCAGGACCTCAGTCCGAGGGAGGTGACCACGCTCGTGCCTATTGTCATCATGTGTTTCTGGATCGGCCTCTACCCGTCTCCTTTTCTGAGGCGGATGGAGGCGTCGGTCAATTTCATCCTGGCGCGGATTCATAACGAGCAGGCCGTCCGTCCAGTCGAAGGGGCTGCGCCCGTGGCCCAGAGCCAGCCATTGGCCGCCCTGCCAGGAGAGCCATCTCGATGACTCAGGCATTCAATATGGCCGACCTCTCTACCGCCTTGCCGGAGGTGGTCCTGAGCCTTGTGGCCATGGTGATCCTTATGCTTGACTTCATCGTGCCAAAAGGGAGACGGGACTGGCTGGGGTACCTGAGCGTCCTTGGTGTGCTCCTTACCCTCATGGTGCTGTTTCCCCAGTGGGGGGCGACGCAGTCTGCCTTCAGCGGGCAATATCTCATTGATCCATTCGCCCTATTCTTCAAGATCGTATTTCTCGCCTCGGCCGGTCTTATCATCCTCATGTCGATAGGGTACCTGAGAGGCGAAGGGGCTGACAAGGGGGAGTTTTACGCGCTGATCCTCTTCGCCACGCTGGGGATGATGCTCATGGCCAGCGCCGTGGACCTGCTGATCCTCTACATCGGCCTGGAGACCATGTCGATCTCCATCTTCGTCCTTGCCGGGTTCTTGAAGCGAGACCGGCGGAGCAATGAGGCAGCGTTGAAATTCCTGCTCATGGGGGGGTTCTCCTCGGCGATTATCCTCTACGGCATGGTCATGCTGTACGGCCTCACGGGCGCCACCGGCCTCAAGGAGATCGCCTCCGCCCTGACGGCGGATACGCTTTCGAATCCGGCGCTCATCCTGGCCATGGTCATGTTGGCGGCAGGTTTCGGCTTTAAGATCGCCGCCGTCCCGTTTCATATGTACCTCCCGGACGTCTATGAGGGGGCCCCCACCCCGGTCGCGGCCCTCCTTTCGGCTGCCTCCGAGATCGCCGGCCTCGTCATTCTCTTGCGAGTGTTTCTCGTCGCCATCCCGGGGCTCCAGGATCGCTGGGCACTTCTCTTTTACGTCGTCTCATTGCTCACGATGACCGTGGGCAACGTCGTCGCGATTGCCCAGAGCAACATCAAGCGGATGCTGGCCTACAGCTCGATTGCGCACATCGGCTACCTCCTTATCGGGGTCGTGGCAGGACGGGAGCTGGGGATCTCGGCCACGCTGCTGTACACCGTGGTCTACGCGTTGATGACGCTCGGTGCCTTTGCTATGGTGATCCTCCTCTGCGTTGGGGAGGTGAAAGGTGAGCGGATCGACGACTTCACAGGCTTGGCTCAGCGAAGCCCCATGGCGGCCGCAGCCATGTTGATCCTCCTCCTTTCTCTCGCTGGAGTCCCGCCGACTGCCGGGTTTGTCGGAAAGCTGTACCTCTTCGGCGCAGCCATCGAGCGTGGCTACATCTTGCTGGCGTTGATCGCCGTCGTCAATTCAACCATCTCTCTCTTCTATTACATGAAGGTAGCAGTCGCGATGTACATGCGCGACCTTCCGCCGGCGGGTCTGGCCTTGAGCCCCTCCCGGCCGCTGCGCGTGGCGCTGTTTGTGACGGTCGTCGGCACCCTCGCGATCGGGATCTACCCCGGTCCGTTCTTGGACCTTGCCAAGTCCTCGATCGCCGGACTCTGGTAACAACAACGGGTGTGGCAGACCTTGACAAGGGGGAGGGGCAGGGCTAGAGTGAGCCTTGATTCATGGAGCGCGGGAACCTCGCCGCTCGGTCGTGGCGATGAAGGACGATCAGGTTTCGCTGTGGCGTCAACTCGCGGGGTTGAGCTCGCTGGGGATCACCTTCGCCGCTTCGATCGCCATTGGGTCGGCGATCGGTATTCTCCTCGATCGATGGCTCCGGACCTCGCCGTGGTTCACCATTCTCTTCTTCCTATTCGGCGTTGCGGCGGGCTTTGCGACTCTTCTGAAGGATCTGAAGCGTTGGGGTCGCTGATTGTTCAAGTGTCTTATATGATGTCGGGCACAAGGGGCGGGGAAGAGCATGGAGCACCATCCGACCATCTTTCAGATTCCTAATTTTCTCGGGGTGATCGGGATTCCTGGGGCTTGGGTGCCGGAGCATGTTACGATGGCCTGGCTTGTGATGGCGATCCTGGTCAGCCTGTCCTATCTGGCCACAAGAAAGCTCGAGGCGGTGCCGGGACCGATGCAGAATTTCATGGAGGTGGTTGTCGAAGCGTTCGGCAACCTGTTGGAGCAGATGATCGGGCCGAAGGGGAAACGGTACCTCCCCCTGATCGGCACCGCAGGCCTCTTCATTCTCGTCGGCAATCTGCTGGGATCGATCCCCGGGCTGAAGCCGCCGACGGCGAACCTCAACACCACGGCGGCGCTGGCCATCACGGTCTTCCTGTCCTATAACTACTTCGGCATTAGAGAGCACGGGATCATTGCCTACTTGCGCCATTTCTGCGGACCGATCCTTTGGCTCGCTCCCATCATGTTTCCGATTGAATTTATCGGGCACTTGGCCAGACCGATCTCTCTCTCGATCCGATTGTTCGGCAATATCTTCGGCGAGGAAAGCGTCATTATCATTCTTCTCTCGCTCATATGGTTGGTGATCCCGTACGGCATCTATCTCGCCATCATGATGCCCCTCAGCCTTTTTACAAGCGTCGTGCAGACCTTCATCTTCGTGATGCTGTCCATGGTCTATATCGCTGGAGCGGTTCACGTCGAACACGAGGAGCACCACTAACCCTGTCCCTTTCCAAAAGGAGTGGCGTCGATGAGTCGCACGCAAGGAGCGCTCGTTCTGCTGTTCATGACTGTTGTGCTTGCCGCTGGAGCCTCGGCCGCCTTTGCCGCTGAAGGTGCCAAGTCCGAGTCCTCGACCTTCTTTGTCGTGTCAGTCCTGACTGGAGGATTTGCCATGGCCATCGCTTCGGCGGCGGCGGCGATCGGCCAGAGCCGAGCCATCGTGAGCGCGCTGGACGCGATCGGTCGGCAGCCCTCTGCGGCGGGGCGTATCCAGGTGGCCATGATCATCGGCTTGGCGCTGATCGAATCCTTGGCCATTTATGTGTTGCTGATCGCCCTGATCATCTTTTTTGCGAACCCCTTCATCAAGTACGTGGTCCCCGGCTCATAGACGACGTCGGGGCCTCGGCAACGTAGCCGATTGTCCGGGACTATAGAGCGGTGCTTCTCTCATACCTGCCGATCCTTACCTTGGTCCTGTTGGCAGCCGGCTTCGCGTTGGCCACCCTGTTCTTATCGTCGGTGCTGGGACCCCGGCGGCCTTCCAAGGATAAACTCTCCACGTACGAGTGCGGGATCGATCCAGTCGGTAGCGCCCGAGAGCGGTTCTCGGTCAAGTTCTACCTGGTCGCGATGTTGTTCATTATTTTCGACATCGAGATCGTGTTCCTGTATCCCTGGGCGGTTATCCTGAATAGCCTGGGACTCTTCGGGTTGGTCGAGATGTTCTTCTTCCTCGGGATCCTCCTGATCGGCCTCCTGTATGTCTGGAAGAAGGGCGGCCTGGAATGGACAACCTGAAGGAGGCAAGCCCGGAGGAGAACCTCACTGTTCGGAAGCTGCGGGAATGGTTTCCAGAAGCGATCCTCTCGGCCAAAAGCTTTCGCAACGAGATCACCGTCGTTGTCACATCAAGTGAGATCGTCCGCGTCTGCCGGCATCTGAAAGAGGATCCTGACCTCCGATACGACTTCCTCTCGGATCTGACCGCGGTTGACCGCCTCCGTGAACATCCCCGTTTTGAAGTGGTCTATCATCTCTATTCGCTGCAGTTCAAGCGGCGGGTCCGCCTGAGGGTCCAGGTCGAGGAGGGCGAAGCGGTCCCGAGTGTGACGCCCGTCTGGGGCACGGCCGACTGGCATGAGCGCGAGGTCTATGACATGTTCGGTGTGGGGGTTGAAGGGCACCCGGACCTTCGGAGGATCCTGATGCCGGAGGACTGGGAGGGCCATCCGCTCCGAAAAGACTATCCGGTACAGGCGTCCCCCAAGTGGTGGGAAGAGGGGGGTGAGCGGTGACTGAAGCCCGCACCATGACGATCAACATGGGACCTCAACACCCCAGCACCCACGGCGTGCTTCGGTTGGTCCTGGAGTTGGACGGGGAGATGGTGGTGAGGTGTACCCCTCACATCGGCTACCTCCACACCGGGATGGAGAAGATCGCGGAGAGCAAGCGGTACCAGCAGGTCATCCCGATCACCGACCGGATGGATTACCTGGCCCCCCTCAGCAATAACCTGGCGTATGTGTTGGCCGTGGAGAAGCTGATGGGAATCGAGGTCCCGCCCAGGGCCAAGGTGATCCGCGTGATGATGACCGAGTTGACCCGGATCGGGAGCCACCTGGTCTGGTTGGGGACGCATGCCATCGACATCGGAGCGATGAGCGTCTTCCTGTATGCCTTCCGGGAACGGGAGCAGATCCTTGATATGTACGAGCAGGTGGCGGGGGCCCGGATGATGTCCAGCTACTTCCGCGTGGGGGGGCTGTTTGCTGACCTGCCGGAGCGATTCGAGGAGACTGTCCGCTCCTTTGTGACCAGCTTTCCAGATCGCCTGGCCGAGTACGAGGACCTCCTCACCGCAAACCCGATCTGGATCCAGCGGACCAAGGGCGTCGGCGTCATCAAGCCGGAGGACGCCGTGGACCTCGGCATGAGCGGCCCGAGCCTCCGCGCCTGCGGGGTCCCATGGGACATCCGAAAGTCCCATCCCTACTCGGGCTACGAGCAGTACAGCTTCGAGATCTCGAGAGGGACCCATGGCGACGTGTATGACCGATACCTCTGCCGCATCTTTGAGATGCGGCAGAGCATCGCCGTCGTTCGCCAAGCCCTGGAGCGCCTTCCGGACGGGCCGATTGCCGTTCAGGATCCGAAGGTGACTCCGCCGCCCAAGCCGATGGTCAAGAAGAGCATGGAGGCCCTGATCCATCATTTCCTGCTCTGGTCCGAAGGATTCCGGACGCCGGTGGGAGAGGTCTACCAGAGCATCGAGTCGCCAAGGGGCGAGTTCGGTGTGTATCTGGTTAGCGACGGCAGCAACATCCCTTACCGTGTCCATTTTCGCGCACCTTCCTTCGTGAACCTCCAGGCCTTGCCAAGGATGGCGGAGGGGCGGTTGGTGGCCGATGTGGTGGCGATTATCGGGAGCATCGATATTGTCCTTGGCGAAGTGGATCGCTGATGCCGGCCCAATTAGCTTCGCCCAGCGGCGTTGCTGGCCCCAGGACACTCCCTGCGACGTACCCGAAATCGTACGCCGGGTACCCGCGCAGTGGGTGCGGTCCCGGAGCCAGCGCCTTGCTAGGCTCGCTTCTTGAGCCGGCATTGCGTGTCAGCCAGCTGTTGGCTGATTCCTTGAAGGTTGATCGGGGAGGGTGATGACGGAAGAGACTGTCCAGCAGATCCTATCTCGTTATTCCCATCGTCGATCCGCGCTTCTTCCGCTGCTGCACCTCTGCCAGGAGGAGGCGGGGTATCTGACGCCAGAGGCCATTGGCCAACTGGGGGAGCGTCTCGGGCTGTCGCCGACCCAGGTGGCGGAGGTGGCCACCTTCTACGATATGTTCCGCCTCAAGCCCGGCGGGCGGCGGGAGATCTGGGTATGCCACAACCTCAGTTGCTCCCTGTTGGGCGCTGAGGAGGTGGTCCGGCGTCTTGAGGAGGAGCTCGGGGTGAAGGCGGGAGAGACCACGGCTGACGGGTCGTTTACCCTGAGGCGGTTTGAGTGCCTGGCTGCCTGCGAGATTGCGCCGGTCATCCAGGTGGGTCCAGATTATTACGGCCCTGTTCGTCCGGAAGACATCGATGCGCTGTTGGAGCGGTTACAAGGAGAGGGGCGATAGCGGCTCCCCCAATCGAGCAGACATGAGCGAGAAGGTTCTCACCAAGCGATTCGAGATCTCGGGGTATCTCGGGACCATCGAGGAGTACCTGGCCACCGGAGGGTATCAGGCCATACACAGGGCGCTCAAGGAGCACAGCCCGGAGAGCCTGATCGATCTGGTGAGACGATCGGGGCTGAGGGGCCGTGGCGGCGCAGGCTTTCCCACCGGGGTCAAGTGGGGCTTCGTCCCAAAGGACCCGACCCTGACCAAGTACCTGGTCTGTAATGCCGACGAAAGCGAGCCGGGCACCTTCAAGGATCGGGATCTGATCACGAGGGATCCGCACCAGCTCTTGGAAGGGATCATCCTGGCCAGTTACGCCATTGGCTGTCGGACGGCGTACATCTACCTCCGGGGAGAGTTCGTCGCGGGCGCGGTCATTATGGAGCAGGCGATCCAGGACGCGGCCGCCCATGGCTTCTTGGGGAACAATATCCTGGGCAGCGGCTTTAACCTGGAGATCCACCTGCACCGCGGGGCCGGCGCCTACATCTGCGGAGAGGAGACCGCACTGTTGGAGTCGCTGGAGGGAAAACGAGGGCTGCCGCGGCTGAAACCACCCTTTCCGGCGTCGGCGGGCCTCTACCGCCTGCCCACCGTCGTGAACAATGTGGAGACTCTCTCTAACCTCCCCCACATTGTACTGAGGGGGGCTGAGTGGTTTTCAAGCATCGGCACGCCAAAGAGCACAGGAAACAGGATCTTTTCCGTGAGCGGCCACGTGCGTCGGCCGGGCAACTACGAGCTGCCGATCGATGTGCCGATGAGAGAGTTGATCTTCCAGCACGCGGGCGGGATGCGGAGGGATCGCCGCTTGAAGGCGGTGATCCCTGGAGGTTCGTCGGTACCGGTGCTCACCGAACAGCATCTGGATACCCGCATGGACTTTGAATCCCTGGCCAAGGCCGGCTCCATGGCCGGGTCAGGTGGCGTCATTGTCATGGATGACTCCACCTGCATGGTGCGGGCCGGAGAGATCGTCGCACGGTTCTATCACCACGAATCGTGCGGGCAGTGTACCCAGTGCCGCGAGGGGACCGCGTGGCTCCACAAGACGCTCCGGAGGATCGAGGCGGGCCGCGGCCGGAAGGTCGACCTTGACCTGCTGATGGACATCTGCGACAACATGAAGGGAAAAACCATCTGCCCCCTCAGTGATGCCGCCGCCATGCCGATCGAGAGCTATCTGAAGTATTTTGGCGATGAATTCGAGCAACACATCGTGGAACGCGCCTGCCCTTTCGGGTCCGGGGACGGGTCCTAGGCGGGCCGTAGGAAATCAGGATGCCAGGACCCGCGTTCTTCGTCGTCATGCTGGCGAAGATCGCCGTGGTCTTCGGCCTGATGCTGCTGAGTGTCGCCTACCTGACGTGGTTGGAACGCAAGGTCATCAGCGACTTCCAGGTCCGACTCGGGCCGATGCGGGTCGGCCCCCACGGCCTCCTCCAGCCGATCGCCGACGGAATCAAGTTGATGTTCAAGGAGGATATTATTCCTCAGGCCGCTGACCGTACGATCTACGTCCTGGCCCCTACGCTGGCCCTTATCCCTGCCTTCATCTCCTTCGCCGTGATCCCGTTCGGGGACCGGGTACGTCTCTTCGGCCAGAGCATCGACATGGTGATCAGCGACGTCAACATCGGGCTCCTGTATCTGTTCGGTGTCGCCTCTCTCGGAGTCTATGGGATTGTCTTGGGGGGCTGGGCCTCGAACAATAAGTACGCGCTCCTGGGGGGACTGCGCTCAGCGGCCCAGATGATCAGTTATGAGCTGTCGATGGGTCTCTCGGTAGTCGGGGTTCTGATGCTCTCCCAATCACTGAGTCTGGTGAGAATCGTCGGCGCCCAGTCAAAGGCCTGGTTCATCCTGCTTCAACCGATCGGTTTCTTGATCTTCCTGATCTGCGCGATCGCCGAGACCAATCGTGCCCCCTTCGACCTCCCGGAGGCTGAGACCGAGTTGGTGGCGGGTTTCCACGTGGAGTACAGCTCCATGAAGTTCGCCATGTACTTCATGGCCGAATACGCCAATATGATCACCGTTGCCGCCCTGGCGACGACCCTTTTTCTGGGTGGCTGGAGGGGGCCCTTCCTGCCCCCGGTGGTCTGGTTCCTGGCCAAGCTCTACCTGGTTATTTTTCTCTTCATCTGGCTCCGGGCCACCCTTCCGCGCTTTAGGTACGATCAGTTGATGCAATTCGGGTGGAAGGTTCTGCTGCCCCTGGCGCTAGCCAATATCGTGATCACCGCTGCCTTCGTGGCATTGAGGTAGGGATGGAGTGGTTGTTCTTTATCCCGCTGGCCGTGCTGGCGCTCGCCACCGCTGTGCTTGTCATCCTCCTCAGGAATCCGATCTACTGCGCCCTTGCCCTCGTCGGGACCTTCTTCGCGCTTTCCGGGCTCTATCTCCTCCTGCAGGCCGAGTTCGTCGCTGTGGTGCAGGTCATCATCTATGCCGGAGCGATCATGGTCCTCTTTCTCTTTGTGATTATGTTGTTGGACGTGGGACACGAACCGCCCCCCTGGCTCCGCCAGGATCGGCCCAAGTTAGTGCTGGGGCTCGGCCTGGTCGCTCTCCTGGTTCTTGAGCTGGCTGTCGCCATCGGGTCCTGGATTGCTCCGGGCATCCGGGGACCTTACACATCCGACTATATCAATGCGGTCGGGAATACCCAGCTCATTGGCCGTCTCCTGTTCACCGAGTTCTTGATCCCCTTTGAGATCACCTCCATCATCCTGCTCATCGCCATCGTTGGGGCGATGGTATTGGCCAGGAGGTAGTGAGGTGCGGTGCGGGGTGCGGGGTGCGGGGTGCGAGGGGCCATGACAGGAACTGTCCCTCTGAGCGCGTACCTGATCCTCAGCGCCGCCCTCTTTGCCATCGGGGTGATCGGGGTCGTGATCAGGCGCAACGCCCTCATCATCTTCATGGCGATCGAACTCATGTTGAACGCGGTGAACCTGACCTTCGTTGCATTCTCGAAGTTCCTGGGCTCAATGGATGGCCAGATCATCGTGTTGTTCGTCATGGCCGTGGCCGCCGCCGAGGTGGCGCTTGGGCTGGCCATCATCATTGCGCTCTACAGGAACAAAGAGTCGGTGAATGTGGATGACATCAATCTCCTTCGTGGATAGTTCCATGTTCCAAGTTCCAGGTGCCAAGTTCTCGTCTGAAGGATGTGTCAAGTTCCAGGTGCCAAGTTCCAAGTTCAAAGGAACTCGGAACTCGGAACTCGGAACTCGGAACTCGGAACTCGAAACTCGGAACCCCAAATCATGATCTGGCTGATTCCAGTCATCCCGCTTGTGGGGAGCCTCGTCGTCGGCCTGATGGGCCGGTCGATGCGGAGAGGCTCCGTCGCGGCAATCGCCTGTGGGGCGGCATCGCTGGCCCTGCTGGCCTCCCTGGCTTGTTTCTGGCGCCTCCTGTCGCTGCCGCCGGACGCCAGGGTCCTTCGTCACTCGCTCGGCTCCTGGATCGCTTCTGGAGATTTCTCGGTTGCCTTTGGGTTCCTGTTTGATCCGCTCTCGGCGACCATGGCGTTGGTGGTAACGGGCGTCGGTTTGCTGATCCATGTCTATTCGATCGGCTACATGGGTGAGGATCGCGACTACCACCGCTTCTTCTCGCTGCTCAATCTCTTCCTGGCCGAGATGCTGGTCTTGGTTTTGGCCGATAACTACCTCCTTCTCTTTCTGGGGTGGGAAGGGGTTGGCCTCTGTTCGTACCTCCTGATTGCCTTCTGGTTCGAGCGACCGGCGGCGGCCTCCGCCGGGACCAAGGCCTTTCTGGTGAACCGGATCGGCGACGCGGCCGTTGTGGTGGCGATGATCTGGATGATCCTGTTGTTCGGGACGCTGGACTTCCAGACGATCTTTAAGGGAGCGCCGGCAACGCTTTCGCATGGTTCCCTGGCGGCTTCGGTCCTCTCATTGCTTCTCTTCGCCGGGGCGGCGGGGAAGTCGGCCCAGCTTCCCCTGTACGTGTGGCTGCCAGATGCGATGGAGGGTCCCACGCCGGTCTCGGCGCTCATCCACGCCGCCACCATGGTGACAGCCGGGGTCTATATGGTCGCCCGCTCCGCCCCCCTGTTCCAACTGGCGCCCGTGAGCCTGGAGATCGTCGCATGGGTCGGCGGCATAACCGCCCTCTATGCTGCCAGCATCGCCTTGGTTCAGACCGACATCAAGCGGATCATCGCCTATTCGACCATCTCTCAACTCGGCTATATGTTCTTGGGTTTGGGAGTCGGCGCGTATGCGGCGGGCATCTTCCATCTCATGACCCACGCCTTCTTCAAGGCGCTTCTCTTCCTGGCCGCCGGGTCGGTGATTCATGCGCTGGCAGGCGAACAAGACCTCAGAAGAATGGGCGATCTGCGGCGGTCCCTCAGGGTGACTGCCGGGTGCTTTCTCGTCGGCGCGCTTGCGAACGCAGGGATTATCCCGTTCGCCGGCTTCTGGAGCAAGGACGAGATCCTTCTCGCCGCGTATGCCTCGGGCCATCGGCTGCTCTGGATCGTTGGAGCGCTGACCGCGGCGGGCACCGGCTTCTACATGTTCCGCCTTTACTTCCTCGCCTTTGAGGGAGAGTCCAGGCTCACGCCCGAAGCGGCCAGTCACCTGCACGAGTCTCCGTGGAGCATGCGTCTGCCGCTGGTACTGCTGGCCCTCGGATCGGCGACGGTCGGCTTCTTCGGGATCCCACCGGAGTCCGGGTTGTTTCATCGCTTTCTGGGGCCGTCCTTCCCGGTCTCGGGGCATGAAGGAGGCTCGGCCCCGTCCCCCTCCGGGATTGGCCTGGCGCTCGCAGCTCTCGTGATGGCGGGGGCGGGGATCCTCATGGCCTTCCGTTATTATCTTCGGGACCCCAAAGAACCCGAAGCGCTGGCCGAACGGTACCCGACCCTGTACCGAATCCTCGTCCACAAATACTGGGTTGACGAGCTGTATGACGATCTCATCGTCCGTCCGACCATCGCCGGTGCCCGCTTCGTCTCCGCGTCGTTCGATGCGGGTCTGGTAGACGGGGCGGTCAACGGCATCGGTTCCCTCCTGGGCAGGGCCGGTGCCCTTCTGAGGCGGCTTCAGACCGGCCATGTTCCGGCCTATGTCCTGTCGATTCTTGTGGGAGCAGTCGTGCTTTTGGGGTATCTCGCGTTTCGTGGATAGGGCGCCGGAGGAGACATGAGCCTGACGGCTGGGCCGATCCTGTCAACCCTCATCGCGCTTCCCCTGCTCGGGGCCATGCTGCTCGTCCTTGTGGATGGGGCGCGGGAGGGGCTCATCAAGCGGATCGCGCTGGCCGTCTCCTGCCTGGGTTTCCTCCTCTCCCTGATCGTGTACGCCCGCTTTGACCCCACCGCTGCCGGGATGCAATTCGTCGAGCGTGTCCCTTGGATCAGCTCGATCGGGAGCAGCTATGTTCTCGGGGTGGACGGCATCAGTCTTCCGCTGCTGCTCCTCACCACGTTCTTATCGCCGGTCGCCATTCTCGCGTCCTTCTCCGGCATCCCGCGCAGGCTGAAGGCGTTCATGATCTGCATGCTCCTGTTGGAGGGGGGAATGATCGGTGTTTTTCTGGCCCTGGATCTTCTTCTGTTCTACGTCTTCTGGGAGGGGACGTTGATCCCGATGTATTTTCTGATCGGGATATGGGGCGGTCCTCGGCGTATTTACGCCACCCTGAAGTTCGTGCTATTTACGATGGCCGGGAGCGTCCTGATGTTGCTGGCGATGATCGCCCTGGCGGCTCTGCATCGAAGTACCACAGGTCGGCTGAGCTTTGACCTCCTGGAATTGATCGGCGGCGCGATCCCGTTCGGGCTTCAGGTTTGGCTATTCGCCGCCTTCGCCCTCGCCTTTGCCATTAAGGTGCCGATGTTCCCGTTTCATACCTGGCTTCCCGACGCCCATGTAGAGGCTCCCACCGCGGGAAGCGTGCTGTTAGCGGGGGTCCTTCTAAAGATGGGGACCTATGGCTTCCTCCGCTTCGCGCTCCCGCTCTTCCCTAGAGCGGCCGCCGCCTTCTCCCCACTGATCTCCGTGCTCGCCGTGATCGGCATCCTGTACGGCGCACTGGTCTCGCTGGCGCAGGACGACCTCAAGCGGCTGGTAGCCTATAGTTCGGTGAGCCACCTGGGGTTCGTGATGCTGGGGATCTTTGCCATGAATCTGCAGGCGGTGGAGGGCTCGATCCTTCAAATGGTAAATCATGGTCTTTCCACCGGCGCCCTCTTTCTGTTGGTTGGAATGATCTATGAGCGGCGTCACACCCGGATCATAGGGGAGTTCGGTGGGCTCAGCCGGGTCATGCCCAGGTTTGCTCTCTGCTTCCTGGTCGTGGCGATGTCCTCTATCGGGCTTCCGGGGCTGAACGGGTTTGTGGGGGAGTTCCTGATCCTGGCGGGCACCTTCCGCGTCCACAGAGGGTTCGCGATCCTCGCCACCGTCGGGATCGTCTTGGCGGCGGTCTATATGCTGTGGATGTGGCAGCGCGTGATGTGGGGGGAGAGTCGGCGTTCGCAGAATCTCGATCTTCACGATCTTCGCCCCCGTGAGATCGCGATGTTGGTTCCGATGATCCTGCTCATTCTCTGGATCGGCCTTTTCCCGAATCACCTCCTCAGAAAGATGGATGCCTCAGTGACTCATCTCCTTGGACAGATAGCGGGTGGGTCACAGGCTGAGCTCTCCTGGCCGGTCCTGGTCTCAGATCGACGGGCGGGTGCCCAGGGGGTAGTCCACTGATGGAGATTGCGTTGCCTCGGATCGACTGGGCTCCCCTGGCCGCGATGTTGCCGGTTGCCTTCGGCGGCCTGGCGGCATTGGTGGGAGATCTCTTTCTGCCCGCAGGACGGAAGCGCCTTATTCCTGCGCTGGGTCTGGCCTCCTTGGCGCTCTCGATCCTTGTCTCCATCGGGCTATGGGGAACGGTTCGCTTCTCAGTGAACGACGCCGTGGTCCTGGATCGGTTGGCGCTCTTCTCTTACCTCGTGTTCGCGCTGGTCTCCATCCTGAGCATCCTGCTCTCGATGGACTACCTCGACGCGAGCGCGCCTGACCAGGGTGAGTATTACAGCCTGGTGCTCTTCTCCACATTGGGGATGATGCTGATGGCCGCGGGTGGCGATCTGATCGTGATCTTCCTGGGGCTGGAAATGCTCTCGTTGGCTCTCTATACGCTGTGCGGCTTCCGAAAGGCCGAGCTTCGCTCGAACGAGGCGGCCTTGAAATATCTGCTCCTGGGAGCCTTCGCCAGCAGCTTTTTCCTCTATGGGATTGCCTTGATCTACGGGGCAACCGGCACGACGGTGCTCCGGAGGATCGTGGCCTTCCTGGCCGATGGGAGGCCTCCGAGCGCACTACTGCTGGTCGGAGCAGGATTGCTTCTCGTCGGATTCGGCTTCAAGGTGGCCTCCGTCCCCTTCCACATGTGGACGCCTGACGTCTACGAGGGCGCCCCGACATCGGTGACCGCGTTCATGATCGCAGGGACCAAGGCCGCAGCCTTTGCCGCTTTGGTGCGCGTTTTCTTGTTGGCATTGCCAACCCTTCAGGTGCAGTGGTCAGCGCCCATCTGGGTTCTGGCGGTGCTCACGATGACCTTGGGGAATCTGGTCGCACTGGTCCAGAACAACATCAAGCGGATGCTGGCCTACAGCTCGATCGCCCACGCCGGCTATCTGTTGGTCGCCCTCGTCGCCGGGGGGTCGCCAGGCGCCACCAGCATCCTCTTCTATCTCGTCGCCTATGCGTTGATGAACCTCGGGGCCTTTGCGGTGATCATCGCGTTGCAGGCGCGTGGGCAGGAGTTGCTCTCGTTGGCCGACTACGCCGGACTTGGGTTCCGGAGGCCGGTCCTCTCCGCCTGCATGGCCCTCTTCATGTTCTCGCTGGCCGGGCTTCCCCCCACCGCCGGCTTCATGGGGAAGTTCTTCATCTTCAGTGCCGCGGTCGAGGGACATTACCCCGGGCTGGCGGTGATCGGTGTCCTCAACAGCGTGATCTCTGTCTACTTCTATCTGTGGCCGGTGGTCATCATGTACATGAGCGAGCCGGCGATCGAGCGGCCGCTGGTCCCGTCGTCGGCCGCGGCCATCTGGGCCGTGGCGTTGTCTGCTCTGGGAACCCTTCAGTTCGGCCTGTTTCCGGGGAGGTTGCTTGATCTCGCCCGCCAGTCGGTTGCCGCCCTTGGCGGATAGAGGAGGTCTCCAGATCCTATGAAAGCGATCAAGATTCCCGAAAAGACAGTGACCCGCCTTTCAATCTATCTGAGATGT
>Ga0184610_1000076_pt1 | contig 23964 bp, 22 predicted proteins | sample PLM1_100_coex_FD_133011 | JGI IMG/M metagenome (GOLD analysis project Ga0184610, IMG submission 133011) | Groundwater sediment microbial communities from an aquifer in East River, Colorado, USA - PLM1_100_coex | ecosystem: Environmental > Terrestrial > Soil > Riparian zone | place: USA: East... | reverse complement strand
TACCTGCGGCGCCACTCGTTCGTGGTCTTCCTCGCGTACCGGGTGGCCGTGGCTGCGGTGGTGTTCGCGGTGATCGTCGCCGACGTGAGACCGGCGAGCGGTCTCTAGCCGCAGGCGGTCTCTAGCCGGCGAGCGGCGCCACCGCGAAGCCCACGCTGAACCGGCGGCACCAGACCACGGCGCTCCTGAACCTCGAGAGGTCGACGGTGCGAGGGATCTCGTAGTTGGAGCTCCCCATGTTGCCCTTCAGCGCCCCCAGGTCGACGAACTCGCCGTCGTCGTAGACGTACCAATCGTCGGAAGCCGGAGCGTCCGAGAGATACACGCGAAGGTCGGGCCCGTTCGACGTGTCGAGGTCTTCCAGACGCAGGAACCTCGAGCCGTCGGAGAGCTCGAGGACCAGGGCGCGGCCGGAAGAGCCGTGCTCGAGTCCGCGGAACTCCCCGTCCGAAAGGATCACCGAGCCCTTCGTGCCCTCCTCGCCGGCCATCGCCGTGTCCTGGTCGCCGGCCGGGTCCGCGGAGTCGGCGGCCGAGCTCACGGTCGGGACGGCCTCGTTCACTCCCCGGTCGATGAACAGGTACTGCGGCCCGAACCAGTAGACGGCGAACCCGGCCCCCAGAGCGAGGACGAGAGCGAGCGCCCCGGCTCGGGCCGGGTGCCTACGGATGAGGGTTCGAACCACCACGAGGACTTCGTGCGCGGGAGGCCGTCGAGCGTTACACGCCCGTGCCGGCGGCCCACTGCGGCTAGGCCTCACGGCCTCCCCCGAGCGCCCGGCGTGGCGGCCGCCGGAAGTCACCCTCGGACCGGCAGAAATGGCCAGACAGCCGTACTGGGGTCGCATCCCCCTGGCCGATACTCGACAGCATGGACAAGAGATCGAAGCTTCGCGTGTGGCGGTCCCTGGTAACGGTGTTCGGAGCGCTGCTGATCGTGGCGGGAGCCCGTATGGCGTTTGCCCGAACGTTCTCCGGCCCCCCGTTCGAGCAGCCGGCCTCGGACTGCACGGCCACCACCCCCGACTGCCAGCAACAGACGGTCGACCCGGCCCAGGAGCGCCAGCGGGTCGAGGACTTCTTCAACGCGGTCCAAAACGACTGCGGCACGGCCTTCCTTGGCCAGGCCGATCTCGGCGACCAACAGACCACGGAGGCGTTCGGCGCGCTCGTGGATGGGCTTGAGTCGGGCCAGACCAGCCATATGGTCCAGTCGGTCCGGGTCCTCCTTCGCAACTGCGCAGACCACCCCAACGACGGCCTGATGAACGCGCTGTATCACCACGGCCTGAACTGGATGCGGCACTACGAGCACGAGCTGTGGCTCGAGCAGAAGTTCGCCGACAAGTGGCCCGACGGGAAGCCCGGCAAGCCCGACAAGGCGGAGAAGGTCCACGGCAACCCGCACGACGTCGAGGGTGGCACGAGCGGCAGCCACGGCCACGGGAACGGCCACACCGAAGGCTCGTAGCGACTTCGCCACCGGCGGGGCGAGCCCCCTCCGCTCCGCCGGGTCGGCGAACTAGACGCCGGCCACCGTCATCTCCGCGATCAGGATGGTGGGGACGCCCACCGACGTGAAGAATCGGAGGTCGTCGCCGACCGCGGCGATGCCCTTCAGCATCTCCGGCACGGTGCTGGCGACGGTCATCTCTCGGAGCGGTTCCCCCAGCTCACCATTCGCGATGCGAAGTCCCGTCGCCCCCACCGAGAACTCGCCGCTGATCGGGTTGGCCCCGGAGTGGACTCCCGACACGTCTTGGATCAGCACGCCGCCCTCGGCCTGGCGAAGGATGTCGGAGACCGGACTGGTCTCCGGTTGCACGAAGAAGTTGGTCGTCCCCACACCCGGCGGGGTCCGGTAGCCGCCGCGTTTGGCGTTGCCGGTCGAGTGGGTCCCCCCGCGCATCGCCGTGTAGGTGTTGTGGAGGAACGCCATCAGCGTGCCGCGGGCGATCAGCTCGGTCCGGCCCGTCGGCACCCCCTCGTCGTCGAACGGAGCCGCGGCCGGCCCGTCGAGCGTGCGTCCGTCGTCCACCAGCGTCAGCAAGGGGGAGCCCACCGCCTCTCCGAGGAGGTCGGCGAACAGGGACCGCTGCTTCTGCACCGACTCGGCCGACAGGGCGCCGGCCAACACCCCAAGGAACGACGACCCCGCGAAGGGATCCAACACGACCGGCACGCGTCCCGACGCCGGCTTGACCGCCCCGAGGAGCCGCGCCGATCGTTCGACGGCCTCCTGCGCCACCGATCCCCAGTCGAGCTCCCCGAGCTCCCGGGCCACCCGGAACGACCACCCGGCCTGCGTCTCGCCGTCTCCTTCCGCGAGCGCCGAGACGACGGCCCAGCAGTCCGTGCGCCCGTACTCGGCGGTCACGCCGGCCGTGGACGCGATGGCCACCCGCGACACGGCGTCGCCGTACCCGGCCTGGTCCACCTTGGTCACGCGAGGATCGGCCGAGACCGCGAGGTGCTCGAGGTCCAGGGCCACGCTCACCTTGCGCTCGGTGGGGAGCGTGGCCTGGTCCTGTCGGAACAGCGCGGCGATCGGCTCGACCGGCTTCGCCGGAGGGAGCGCGTTGAACTCGTCCTCTGTGGCGAGCTCGGCGTTCTGGCGGGCCCGAGCGACGGCCTCCCGAACCTCGTCGAGCGATGGGTCGGCGGCGTAGGCGTAGCCCAGCCGGCCCTTCGCGATCAGGCGGATGCCGACCCCGCGTGACTCGGCGAACGTGAGCCCCTCGACCTCACCTTTGTGGGCGGTGACCTCGGTGCGCCTGGACTCCTCCGCGTAGGCCTCGACTGCCTCGTGATCCCGCGCGGCCTCGACGGCGGCCGCGGACAGATCGGCCAGGTCGGCCACGCGTTCAGCCACCCGTACCGCCGACAGTGATCCGGGCGATTCGGAGCGTTGGCGACCCGCTCCCTACCGGCACGCCCTGGCCGTCCTTGCCGCACACGCCCTCCCAGGTGTCGAAGTCGTCGGCCACGGCATCGACCGCGGACATGACCTCGATGGCCCTGCCGGTGAGGTTGGCGCCGCGAACGGGCGACGTGACCTTGCCCCCTTCGATCAGGTACCCCTCCGAGACGCCGAACACGAAATCGCCGGAGGCCGGGTTGGTCTGTCCACCGCCCAAGGCCGTGACGTAGACGCCCCGTTCGGTCGACGCGAGGACGTCGTCGGCCTTCGACGGTCCGTTCAGGATGTAGGAGTTCGTCATACGCGGGATGGGGGGATGCGCGTAGGACTGGCGCCGCCCGTTCCCGGTCGAGGACACGCCGTCCTTCTCGGCGCGGAGACGGTCGTACATCAGGGCCTGCAGCGCACCGTCCTGGAACAGGATCGTGCGTTGGGCCGGCACCCCCTCGTCGTCGAAGGAGAACGACCCCCACGCGTTCGGGATCGTCGCGTCGTCGACCCCGGTGACGAGCGACGAGGCGAGCTGCTCGCCGATGCGGCCCCGGTACACCGACGCCTCCTTGTCCACGATGTCAGCCTCGAGCGGATGCCCGCAGGCCTCGTGGAACAGCACGCCACCCATCCCGGGCGCGAGGACCACGGGCATCTCTCCGGCCGGCGCGGGTCCGGCGTCGAGCATCGTCACCGCACGCTTCGCCGCCACCTCGGCCGTCTTCGCCGGCGGGTGCTCGTCGAAGAACTCCACGCCGGCAAGCCCGGCCGGTCCGTGGAACCCCGTCTGGATGACGCCGTCGCGCCCCGCGACCACCTGGACCCCCAGCCGGATCCGGGGACGCGACTCCTCCACCCATCGCCCATCGGACGTGGCGATCAGCACCCGCTGGACCGAATCGCCGTAAGACGCGCTCACCTGGCGGACGTGCGGGCTGAACGCCCGGGCGACGTCGTCGACCCCGCGCAGCCACGCCACCTTCTCGGCGGCCGCCACGGCCTCCGCCGGTCGCTCCGCCCGGTGGACCACCGGCGGATCCTGTGTCCGCAGGTCGACCACCTGGCCGGCACCGGCGCCCTCGGCCACGGCGGCAGCCGCGGCCGACGCAGCCTCGAGGAGTGCGTCGCGGTCCAGCCGGTTGGAGAACGCGTAGCCGAACGAGGTCCCGTGACCGACTCGTACCCCCGCCCCACGGTCCAGGCCGGAGGTCAGCTCCTCGATCTTCCCGTCGTCCAGCCGGATGGTGAGCGAGGATCGCTCTTCGACGAACAGCTCGGCGAAGGAGCCGCCTCGAGCCCGCGCCGCTCGGAGGACCTGGCCGGCGAGTTCGCGATCGAGCATGGGCCGGGATTGTATCGGCGGCCACTTGATACAGTCCGAGCCCGATCGGCGGAGGATCCGTGCACAGGATGGCCATCGCGCTGCTCGTCTGCCTCGCCGGAACGGCCACCGCCTGCAACGGGGGCGCCGAGGTGGGGCCGACACCGAATGGCGGCCAGACCCTCTCCCCGGGCCAGCTCCCCACCTCCTCTCCCGGCGCCGCCACCGGCAACGTCTCCCAGGGCGAAGCGTCGGTGCAGGTGGCGGGGGACCTAGAAGCGGAGTTCTCCTCGCCTCTGGCCCCGCCGACGGCCTATGCGCCGCCGCCCGGCGGCTTCGCCCTGCGGTGGGTGAAGGGGTCGGAGGGGGTGGGCATCGCAGGAATCACTTTCACCGGGACCCGGCCGACGTCGTCCGCGCTCTCGATCGTCATCACCATCGACACGGGCGCCGCGACCGCGTTCTTCCGCTCGATGAAGGACGAGTGCGACGTCACGATCGACACGGCGAAGGCGAACGAGATCGCCGGGAGCTTCACCTGCACCGGGTTGAAGAGCGCCGACGGCACGGCGACCATCGACGCGTCGGGCCGGTTCTCGGCCTCCGGTTGAGCGGTCCCCGCACCCCCGGAAGACGTGGAACCCGGACCGACCTGGTCGCCCTGGGAGCGCTCGCGGCCGGGCTGCTCGCCTGGTACGTCGGGCTGTTCGTGGTCCGGGAGTTCGCGTTCCCCGTGGGACCCGACGGGCCGGTCTACCTGTGGTGGACCCGGCTGGCCGGCCACGACGGGCTCTCGGCCGTGTCGCGGCCCGGCGTTCCCGCGGCGGCGCTGGTCTTGCAGGGGACGTTGCACCTTCCGCTCTCCGCCGTGCTGGCCGCGTTGGAGTGCGTGCTGGGGGTCGCCGTAGGGCTGGGCGCTGCGGCGCTCGTCCATCATCGCCCCACCGGCCGGAAGGTGCTTGCGGGGCTCGAGGGAGAGAACTTGTGGATGCACCGGGCGGCCTGGCTGTTGGCCGGCGTGCTCGCCGGGACGTTTGCCGTCCACCTGGCCGCGGGATACCTGGCCAACCTGGCCTTCGCCGGGCTGTTCCTGGCGGCCGCGACCGCCCTGGCCCTGGCCACCTCTCGCGCCACGGTGGCGGCCGGGCTCCTCCTCGGCGCTGCCGGCTTGGCCCATCCACTCTTCCTCCTCCTCGGCGTCCCCATCCTGGCCGTGGCCGCCGCGCAAGCGTGGCGAACCGACCGGGCAGAGGTCCGCCGGGTCGCGACCGCCTCGGCCGCGGGTTGCGCCGTGTTCGTGGCGGGAGCCCTCGCGCTCCTCGCGGGGCCGGGTCCGCTGTCGGTGATCACGTCGCGCGACGGCATGCTCCGCGCGGCGGGGCTGACCGACGTCCTTCGAAGCGCGTACGTGAACCGGCTCGTTCACCGATGGACCCGGTACGTTGAATGGGCCTCGATCCCCCTCGCCGCGTACGGGCTTCGGGGGGCGCGAGGCTTCGTCCGGCGCTTCCTGGTGGCCTGGGGGGTGGTGAGCCTCGGCGGCATCGTCATCGGCCTGGCGACCGGGCTGTTCCCCGCCGATCGGTTCATCACGTTCGGCTTCGTCGTCCCCATCCTCGCGGGGTACGGCCTGGTCCGGCTGTGGCGTGCCCTGGCCATCCGGCGGCTCGTTGCCACCGTCGTGACGGGCGGACTCGTCGTCGCCATGACGGCGGGGGCGTTCATCGCGTGGGCCCGCCAGGAGCCGTTCCTGTCGACGGCGGAGGTCGACTCGGTGACCGCGGCCGGCCGGTACGCGTCGGTGGCGCCACCCGGGACCCCGCTGCTTTTCGCCGTCAACGACCGCGACGCCACCGCGACCTTCCTGGCCACGCAGGCAGCGAACGTCATCCGGGCCGCGCTCCCACCGGATCGCATCCGCGACGCATACGTCGTGGTCCCTCCTCCAGCAGCCGATCGGGCCGCGACGATGGAGCGCATCGCCCTCGCCCGCGTCACGTCGGGGGACGCCGAGATGGCCATCCGGGCTTCGGGCTCGCCGCCGCTCCCGTTCTTGCTCACCACGTTCGACCGGGTGGATCGCCCGCCCCCGTCCATGACCCGGGTGGCCGACGGCGTGTTCGTCGACCTGAGCTCGGCGGACACCGCGCCGGCGGCGTCGCCCAGTCCGGTGGATCCGCTGGACCCGTCCTCGCCAGGTGGGATCCTGCTCGCCACGTTCGCCGTGCTCTCGCTCCTCTTCGTGGCGGGCTACGGATGGGCGGCGGCGTTCGCCCCCAACGCCGTGGTTCGCCTGGCGCTCGCGCCGCTGTGCGGGACGGCCGCCCTGGTCCTCGCCGGCATCGCGCTGGAACGTCTGGGGGTGCCGCTCACCGGCTCGGTCGGCCCGACCGTGGTCTCAGCGTCGGCGGGCGGAGGCGGCTACCTCGTCCGGTTCCTCCTCGAGCGCCGTGGCGGTCCGAAGCCGTCGAACGAAGTCCACAACGAGCCACGCTAAGACCCCCACCGCCACGGGCGTGAGGACGTAGTGGCCGAAGACCACGTTCACGTCGTAGGCCCGTGGATACCTCGTCGGCTCCGTGGCCCATTGCGACACCGTCAGGAGCGTCCCGATCCACACGACGCTGAGGCGAGGCACCTTCGGAAGCAGCCACGCGAGCGGGAGCGTCCAGGCTAGGTACCAGGGCAGCAGCACCGGCCCCAGCAGCATCAGGAACAGCAGGCTCCACCCCCACGCGGCGCCCTGCGCGTCCGCCGGGACGGCCGGGGCTCGCCGGACCAGGGCGCGTGCGACCAGGAACAGCGCCAGGACGAACGCTGCGGCGAAGGCCACCCTGGCCACGATGCCCAGCGATTCCCCGGTCATCGCGTCCAGCACGCGGCCGAAGAACCGCGATGGGGCGAGCCACCCCTGGTGCCGGGCGAGCTCCACCATCCCCAGGGTGGGGTCGCTCGTCTGCAGGAACGGGAGGGCGAACAGGAGCGCGATCGCCGCCGCCACCGCCAGGTGCGCGGCGAGCGCGCGGGCCCGCCGGCCCGGCTCCGTCCGGACCACGACGGCCACCACGAGCAGGAGCAGCGGCACCGCCGCCGTCGCCTTCACCATCGTCCCCAGGGCAAGGACCGCGGTTGCCGGGAGGTCCTTCCCCCCGAAGACCAGCGCCAGGGCCCCGGCGATCGACAGCGCCACCAGGAGGTCGTTGTGGCCGCTCGCGACGGACTGGAACAGCACGACCGGGTTCAGCCCCATGATGGCCACGGCGAAGGCCTCCCGGTCCGGCCGGACCCGGCGAACCAGCCTGGCGACGATCGCGATCGTCGCCAGGCTGGCCACGATCGCCATGACCCGGAACGCGACGATCAGCGCCGTGACGCTTCCGAACATTCGCGCCACGCCCGACGAAAGCAACGTGAACAAGGGACCGTAGACGGCCGGCGTGCCGACCCACCGGGGCCCAACGAACACCGCGAGGGGGTCCGACAGGAAGTCCGACGGCGTGGCGACGTACGGGTTCGCGTGGTAGACGGCGGCGATCCGTCCGTAGTAGGCGTACGAGTACACGTCGCGCGAGAACAGCAACGGCAGGAAGAGCACGACCACGTGGTAGGCCACCGCGAGCCCGATCACCGTGCGCGCCGAGACCGTCCCCCGCCAGGCCTCGCGGAGGACGGCCAGGAACGCCGCCGCGGCCAGGGCCACGGTGACGACGGAGGCCACAACCAGCGCGCTTCCGTGGAGGGCGTCGAGTCCGGTGAGTCCGGCCAGCCACCGGAACGGGCCAAAGGGCCCGGCCGAGTCGGGCAGGACGGGCTGGAAGGGAGAGCGGGGGACCGACGCCACGATCGCGACCAACGCGACGGACGCGATCGAGCCGGCGATGGCGGCGTTGCGGGTCGTGGATGCCTGCACCGTGGCCGACTGTAGCAAGCCCCGCAGGTACAGTCGGATGCGAGCCTCGCCGATGCCCAGCAGGATGCGACCGATCCCAAAGCTGCGGCGGATCCTCCAGTCCGAGCGCCCCGCTGATGCCCGACGCCTCCTCCGCCTGGCCTTCCCCCTGGTGCTGGGGGTGGCCGGCGCCTGGCTCGGCATGGCCGTGTGGGGGGCGTCGAGGGTCGACATGGGCCCCTTCGTGGTCGGGCTCGACACGCAATTCGGGCGGGGCGTCACGGACATCGTCCTTCCCCCGCTCGGCCACCTGAGCGCCAACACCCACGCGGCCCCGCTCCGGCTGAGCGCCACGCTGCTCGACGTGCGGATCACCGAGCTCACGAGGGACCTTTCGGCCGGCGGGATCGACGGTCTGGTCGCGCGGGTCCAGGCCGACTCCCGTCACTCCCTCCCGCTGCACGCGCTCCGGACCATCGCGGTGGCCGGCTTCGGTGCGTTCCTCTTCGGCGCCCTGGCATTCCGCAGGCGGTGGGTCCCGCTCGTCTCCACGATCCTGGCGGCCGTGATCCTGGTGGGAGGGTGCGAGATCCTGGCGCTGGCAACCTTTCGAAGCGCCGCCTTCGCCACGCCGACCTTCTCGGGCTCGCTCGCGCTCGCGGCCGACATCATCCCTCCGGTCCGTTCCGCGGCGACGAAGTTCGACGAGTTCCGGGCCCAGCTCGAGCGGGTCGTCGACGGCGCGATCAAGGTCTACACCTCGATCCAGACGAGCCCCGTGGGCGAGGCCGGCGAGATCCGGGTGCTCCACATCTCCGACATCCACCTCTCGCCCCTCGGCCTCGAGTTCGCCAAGCAGATCGCCGACGGCTTCGCCGTCGACTTCATCGTCGACACGGGCGACACCACGTCGTTCGGCACACCGCCCGAGAACGTCGTCCTGAACGACATCGCCTCGATGGGCCGGCCGTACGTGTGGGTCCGCGGCAACCACGACAGCCGGTCGTTCCAGGAGGCGCTGAAGGATGTGCCGAACGCGATCGTGCTGGACGGGACCACCACCGAACTTGACGGCCTTCGTATCTACGGAAGGGGTGATCCGATCAAGCCCCCCACGATCGAGCGTCTGTCCGATGCGGTATTCGAAACGCGCGTCCTCGCCGTCGACCCGCTCGTCCTGTCCGAGGTCGAGCGCTCGGCCCAGCCCGTCGACATCGTGGCGGTCCACGACGACCGCATGGCGCAGAGCGTCGCGGGACACGTGCCGCTCGTGATCTCTGGGCACTTCCACGTGAACGGTTCCCGGGCCCAGGATGGGACGCTGTACCTGCGGGTGGGGACGACCGGCGGCTCGAACTTCGCCACGTTCCTTCCCGATGAGGGCATCCCGCTCTCCGCCGAGGTCCTGTACTTCGAGCCGGGGACCCCGCCCCGACTGGTGGCCTACGACCTCATCGAGCAGTCCCCGAAGACCGGCGCCCTGACCGTCACCCGCCACCTAGTGGAAGGGGAGTTCGGGACCCTCACCCCGAGTCCCTCGCCGAGTCCCTCGCCGAGCCCCTCGCCGAGCCCCTCACCGGCCGGAGGGGTCGCCGGAGCCGCATCCAGGACGCCCTGACCCCCCACGGGCCTCAAGCACGGGGGGCCCCAGGACGAAGACCATACGGAACCGCCTCGAGGCAAGGATCGAAACTGCCATGGACGTAGCCGATCTGCTGCACTACGCGGTCGAGAGGGGGGCGAGCGACCTCCATCTGTCCGCGGGGAACGTCCCATTCATCCGCGTCGACGGGGAGATGCTGCCGGCCGCCTTCCCGACCCTCGACGGGAGCGACACCGAGGCGGCCGCCGAGTTCCTCACCCCTCCCCACAAGGCCGAGGAGTTCGCCAGGACGAACGAGGCGGACTTCGCCTACTCCCTCGAGGGGTCCGGCCGGTTCCGGGTGAACGTGCTCCGCCAGCGGGGGACGGTGGCCCTGGCCATCCGCCGGGTGAGCTCGGAGGGCCAGACCTTCGCGGAGCTCCAACTCCCGGCCGTGGTCCAGAGCTTCGGCGAGGCCAGGCGGGGCCTAGCCCTGGTCACCGGCCCGACGGGATCGGGCAAGACCACCACCATCGCCTCGATGATCGGGTTCATCAACCGGACCCGCCGGGCCCACATCATCACGATCGAGGATCCCATCGAGGTGATCCACACCGACGACATGTCGGTCGTCTGGCAGCGAGAGATCGGCCCCGATACCGCGTCGTACGCCGTGGGGCTCCGGCAGGTGCTTCGCCAGGACCCCGACGTGATCTTCCTGGGCGAGATCCGTGACGCGGACTCGGCGCTCGCCGCCATCCAGGCCGCCCAAACCGGCCACCTCGTCCTGTCCACCATGCACACGATCGACGCCACCGAGACGATCGCCCGCATCGTCGAGCTGTTCCCCCAGCAACTGCAGGGACAGGTCCGAGCGTCGCTGGCCGGCGCGCTGCGGGGCATCGTCTCCCAGCGGCTGCTGGAGCGGATCGACGGCCTCGGCCGGATCCCGGCCGTCGAGGTGCTGATCAACACGGGCCGCGTGTCCGAGCGGATCCTCGATCCGGAGACCACGGGCGACCTGCCGGAGATCATCGCCGATAGCGGTTTCGACGGGATGCAGACGTTCGACCAGGCGCTGATGAAGCTGGTGCAGGGAGGGCTCGTGGCCGAGGAGGATGCCCGGGCCGTCGCCACCAACCCGCACGACCTCAGCTTGGCGCTTCGCGGGGCCATGGCCCGCGAGGGGGCCTGAGCCCGCATGGAGTCCGCTGCGGGCTGGGCCGTTCCCTCCGGGAAACCGCAGGATCCCACCGAGGAGGACATCGCGATCGTCTGCGAGGCCTGCGGGGAACGCAACTCTGACCGAGCCCGGTTCTGTCAGCGGTGCGGCGCAACGCTCGTCGCGGGGGCGGAGCCTGTCGGAGAGTACGACCCGCACGGCGCCCGCTCCGTCGACGGGTATGCGGCGGCGGGGTGGTCCGGGCCGGACGTTGAACCGGGCGGCGAGGCGTCGGACCAGCCGATCGTCACGGCCGTGGTGTGCGAGGTCTCACCGCGAGCAGGGGGCGAGGACGCCGGCGAGGGGACCACCGAGATGTCGGATGCAGCCGGCGCACTGGAGGAGATGGCGGACACCCTTCAGGAGATCCGGGGCGTGCTGGAACGCTACGGCGGCACGGTGGACAACCTCGGGGGAAGTCCCAACACGCTGGTCGCGGTATTCGGGCCGGAGCCGGCCGCCGCCGACGGCCCGCTTCGGGCAGTCCGGGCGGCGGCCGAGATCCGCGAAGCCATCCCGGCGGCGGCGGCCGGCGACCTCGGGCTCGGTTCGGCGACCGTGCTGCTGCGGACGGGCGTCGGGACGTCCGAGGTGATGGGGTCCGGACCCGAAGCCTCCGGGCTGTGGGGGCAGCGCGTCGTCGACCTCGCGGTCCGGCTCCAGCGCATGGCCGAGCCCGGCGAGGTCATCGTGGGCGAGGGCGTGTACCGGCGGATCGGCAACGCGGCCACGGTCCAGCCGATTGACGGACGGGCCAGGATGGACGGGGACCAGCCGGTCGGGCCGCTCCGCCTCCTGGAGGTCGTGGCGGACCCCACCTTCGCCTCGCTGCCCGAGCCATCGTTCGTGGGACGGGAGCGAGAGCTCGCGCGCCTGCGGGAGACCTTTCAGCGGGTCGTCTCCGAGCAGGTCGCATCCACCGTCTGGATCACCGGCGATGCGGGCATGGGCAAGACCGCCGTGACCGAGGAGTTCCTGCGCGGCCTGGAGGGAGAGGTCTCGGCCCGGGTGATCCGGGTCCGGTGCCGTCCCCCGTCGGAGGGCGGGACCATGTGGCCGCTCGCCGACATCGTCGAACAGGCGGCCTGGGTGAACGACCACGATCCGCCGGAGGAGGTCCGGGCCAAGATCCACCGCCTTCTCGGCGAGGGAGAGGAGGCGGGCCGCGTGGCCGCGCGGTTGATGCCGGTCCTGGGGCTCTCGGGAGGACTGGCCGTCCCCGAGGAGACCACGTGGGCCATCCGCAGGCTGCTGGAGGCCGCCTCTCCGAACGGCCCGCTGGTGGTCTTCATCGACGATGCCGACCGGGCCGGGGTGGGGTTCGCGGGCGTGCTGAAGGACGTGATGCTTCGAACGCGACAGGCTTCGGTGCTGCTGATCTGCGCGGTCCGTTCGGAGCCGAACCCCGACGACAGCGCCACGATGATCAGGATGGGGCCCCTTGCGGACGTGGAGTTTGCATCGCTCGTGGCCGAGCTCACCGCGAGCCCGGAGACCGAACCGGCCTTCATGGACGCGATCGCCCGAACGGCCGGGGGGAACCCGTTCGCCACGGAGCAGCTCCTGGCGCTGTTGGTGGACCAGGGGAGGCTCCGGTTCGAACACCGGCGGTGGGTCCCCGCCTTCGACCCGTTCGCCCCCGACCCTCCCCTGCCACCTTCGATGCAGGCAATCGTGGAGGACCGGGTGAAGGGCTTGGATCCCGATCAGCTCGCGGCCATCGGGCTGGCCTCGGTGCTGGGCGAGTCGTTCCCCTGGGCGCTCCTCGCCGCGCTGGTCCCCGAGGAGGAACGCGATGCCGTCCACGATCATCTGGCGGCCTTGAACTCGAAGCGGTTCGTTCGTTCCGAGGTTTCCGCGACGACGGAGGAGGAGGTGTACTCCTTCTCCCACTCGCAGTTTCGGACCGCCGCACTGGCGGAGGTGGACGAGGGGGTCAAGGCGGACGTCCACGAGCGCTTGGCCGAGCGCCTCCAGGAAGCTGCGGGAGAGCGCCCGGAGCGCCACGCGGAGCTCATCGGCTCGCACCTCGAGTCGGCGTGTCGATCGCGGCGGCAAGCAGGGTCGGCGGCGCCGGACGACGAGCTGCCTCGCCGTGCGGCCGGGATGCTGGCGTCCGCGGGGGCCACGGCGGAGGCGCTGGGCGATCCCCACGGCGCCGTCCAGCTGTGGCTCCGCGCATCCTCCCTCCTGTCCTCCGACGACCCGGTGCAGCCACAGCTCCTGCTCGAGACGGCGCTCTCGCTGGCCGAGCTGGGGGAGCGGTCCATGGCCGAGGGCCTGTTGGCCCAGGCTGCCAGGGCGGCCAGGTACGCCGACGATCGAGCCGTGGAATGGCGAGCCAGACTGGTCCGGACGAGTCTGGGGCTCGCGGAGGGGCTGGACCGCGAGGCGCTCGAAACCCTTCGCGAGACGGCGGACTCGGCGGTGGCCGCGTTCCGCGAGCTCGGCGACGACGTCGGCCTGGCCTGGGCCTGGTCGGCCCGGGGGGTGGTGCGCCGGCACCGCGGGCACTTCGCCGCCGCCGCCAACGCCGCAGAGCGAGCGGCGGAGCACGCCCGGCGGGCGGGCCGAGATCGCGACGAGGTGGCGGCACTTCGCGACCTCGCCCGGGCAATCGTGGATGGTCCCGCCCCGGTTAAGGACGCGATGGCGCGGTGCCAGGGGATCCTCGACGCCGTGCGGGGACGACGCCCCGCCGAGCAGGAGGTCGCCACGACGCTGGCGGTGCTCATGGCAAGGGGCGGCGATGTTGACGAGGCGCGAACGATGGCGGCTCGATCGGTCGCGGAGGTCGAGGACCTCGGCCTGGAACGGGACCTCGCGATGTGCCTGCTTCGGTCGGGACAGATCGAGGTGCACGGGCAGGAGCTCCGGACTGCGGAACGGCTGATGCGCCAGGCGTGGGAGCACGCCGACCGGCTTGCTGATGCCGGGCTGCGCGGGGAGGTCGCCGCGTCACTCGCCCATGTGGCCTGCGACCTCCGGGATCTGCGGGGGGCGCTCGAGTTCACCGAGCTGGCGGAGCGAGACGGCGCCCCGGGTGATCTGTGGACCCAGGTCCGGTGGCGGTCGGCCCGGGCGAAGGTCTTGGCAAGAGGGGGACGGCCCGATGAGGCGAAGTCCCTGGCCCGCCAGGCCGTGCAGCTGGCGGATCAGACGGACCTGATCGACCTTCGGGCGGGCGCGCTCCTCGATCTGGCAGAGGTGCTGCGACTGACGGGGCGTCCGAACGAGGCGGTGCCGTTCGCGCGAAGGGCGCTGCGAACGCTGGAGCGAAAGGGCGCGAAGGCGCCGGCCGCCAGAGCCCGCGCGCTGCTCGAGGAGATCGATCCCCGGGCGGCCGAGCGCGCGGGGTAGCGCGCTCGGCCGCCCCACGGGCATGGGTTCGGGCGGGCCGGCGGCTCCGCCCTCAGGCCGTCGCCGCGCCGCGGTCCGCGCGCTGGATGAACCGCCTGGGCACCTGATGTTGCCAGCACAGCGCCGAGGGGTTGTAGATCGACAACCGGGTGCGGCAGCCCTCCGCCGCGCAGATCCTGTCGCCGGGGTTGGTCCGGTGCCGGCGGTGACCCGCGGGTGCCAGCCTCCCTCGCAGGATGAGTCGTTCCTCGTCCAGGACGATCGTTGCCCCATCCATGGCCTTGCTCCTTCGGTCTGACGGCATCTGCCTACCCCACGGCCGGAGGGACGAAACGGCGCCCCGGCGTGCGAGCGGATCCAAAAAGGCGTAGAAGCGAACGGGGGCGCGGGGCAGGCTGGGGGCCTCCGCCGGCTCGTGCGTGCCCACCCGAGGGGGATCCAGGCAGGGCCGGCCGGAGCGGCCGTTTGCCGCTCCGACCCGTCGGGTACTGCTCTGTCACCCCTTCGATCGGGCTGTGGAGGCCTCGACCCTTTGGCGACTCGCGCGCATCAACCGGCCAGGTGGGAATGGACGGCGCGCTGGAGCGCGCCGGCGGTGGATCGGGGCGCCAGAGGGCGGAGGTTTCGAAGGGTGGCGGCCGCCATCGCGGCCATCCCCCTCCTGCTCCTGGGGGTCGGGGCGGCTGGATTCGCCTACGTCTACAGCACGATCCATCTCCCCTCGGTGCCGCCCCTTCGACAGACCACCTACCTGCTGGATCGGAGCGGGAGGCCCTTCACCGAGTTGCACGCGGCGGTGGATCGCACCGTCATCCCGTTCGCGCGGATGCCTCTCCGCCTTCGACAGGCCGTCGTCGCCGTCGAGGACAAGCGCTTCTACTCCCACGATGGGGTCGATCCCCTCGCCATCGCTCGGGCGGCCTGGGCCGACGTGCAGGACGGGTCGTTCGATCAAGGCGCCACGATCACCCAGCAGTACGTGAAGACGGTGTTCACCGGCAGCGAGCCGACGCTGGGTCGCAAGATCCGCGAGGCGGTCATGGCCATCAAGCTCGAGCACGAGCTCACCAAGGACCAGATCCTGGCCAAATACCTGAACACCATCTACTTCGGGCACGGGGCCTACGGCGCGCAGGCCGCCGCCCGGACCTACTTCGGGCGAGACGCGGAGAACCTCACCCTGCTCCAGTCGGCCACGCTCGCCGCGGCCATCGCCGGGCCGAGCAGGTACGACCCGATGGTGCATCGAGCGGCGGCGAGAGTGCGGCGCAACTACGTCCTGCGGCAGATGGTGCAGATCGGAGCGATCGGTGAAGCTCGCGCGACGCGACTTGCGTGGGAACCCGTGAACACGATCGTTCCACAGGTCCTGCGGTCTCCGGCGGCGTATTTCGCCGACTACACGCGCCGGTACCTCGAGAGCCGGTACGGATCGGGACGGGTGTTCGGCGGAGGCCTCCGGGTCAAGACGACCCTGGACCTGTCATGGCAACGCGCCGCACAGCGGGCGGTGCGATCGTATCTGGGCGGACGGCACGATCCGGCCGCGGCGGTCGTGGCCATCGACCCCCGAGACGGCGCCATCCGAGCGATGGTCGCCGGCCGCAATTTCCGGGTGGCCAAATTCAACCTGGCCACCCAGGCCCATCGACAGGCCGGAAGCGCGTTCAAGGTCTTCACGCTCGCCACGGCCCTCGAGGACGGGATCTCGCCGCGGTCAATGTGGGATGGACCGCCGAGCATCGTGATCCCCGACCGCCGCTGCTACACGAACGGTGCGCGGTGGCACGTCTCGAACTACGCGGACGAGGCAGCGGGCACGATGACCCTGGCGCAGGCGACGGCCCACTCCGTGAACACGATCTTCGCCCAGGTCGTGACCCAGGTGGGACCGGACAACGTGGCCCAGACGGCCCACCGCATGGGGATCCAGTCCCCCCTCGAACCCTACTGCTCGATCACGCTGGGCACGGAGGAAGTCACGCCGCTCGAAATGACCGAGGCCTATGCGACGCTTGCGGCCCAAGGCGTTCGGCACGAACCCACCCCGGTGGCGGTGGTGCGGGGGCCGGACGGGACGGTGATCGACCACCCGGTCGATCAGGCTGGCCAGGCGGTCCTGTGGCCGGACCACGCGAACATGATCACGAGCATCCTGGAAGACGCGATGACGTCGGGCACCGGGACCGCTGCCGCCATCGGCAGGCCGGCGGCCAGCAAGATCGGCACCGCCCAGGACTACACGAACGCTTGGTTCTGCGGGTACGTCCCGCAGCTGGCCGCGTGCGTCTGGGTGGGCTATCCGCAGGGCAACATCTCCATGCGGAACATCGGTGGCTTCCCCGCCGTGTATGGGGGTTCGATCCCGGCCCTCATCTGGCACCGGTTCATGTCGGTGGCGACGACCGGCATGCCGGTGCAGTCCTTCCAGGCACCCTCGCTCGCGGAGTTCCCGCCGCCGACGCCGATCCCGACCCTCACTCCGACCCTCACTCCGACCACGACGCCGCAACCGAAGCCGCCGGTCACCGACACACCACCTCCCAGCCCATCGCCGACCCCGCCTCCCGACGAACCGGGCTGACGACCACCCTCCATCGCGATCCTCCGCTTCGACTTGGGCATGGTCACGTCTCGAGCAGCACGCGAAAGAGGGCAGGGGCGGCGCGGAGCGCCGCCCCTTCCCTTTGGGAAAGCTCTCGCTATCGGTCGTCGCGACCGGGGTCCTGCCTGAGCTTGTCCGCCGCGTCCTTCACGTCCTCCTTGACCTTGCCGGCGGCGTCCTTGGCGCTGCCCAGAACCCGCTTCCCCGCGCCCTTGGCCTGGTCCATCCGGCCCTCACGCTCCATGTCGCGGTCGCCGGTGGCCTCACCGGCCGTCTCCTTCACCTTCCCCTTGGCCTTGTCCCAGGTCCCCTTGGCCCGGTCCTCTGTCCCCTTGCCCATGGCCATCTCCTCCTTCGACGGGGTTGGTACAGCGATACCCCCTGGAGACGCGATCCGAACATCGGCAACTCCCCGTCCGGCCGGCCCGGGTAACCTCTCGGTAGCACTGACGTATCCTCCCTGGGAAACGGTGCACGACCGCCGAGGGGGGCGAGGGTCCGATGCCCAAGACCGAGCCGGGGGGGGATGCCACCCACACGCTCTCCGGGGACCTCGCCGCGATCGTCGAATCGTCACAGGATGCGATCTTCCGAAAGACCCTCGACGGCGTGATCGAGTCCTGGAATTCAGGCGCGGTGGGCATGTACGGCTACCGGCCCGAGGAGGCCATCGGCCACCCGGTCTCGATGCTGGCCCCACCCGACCGCGAGGACGAGATCACTGCCATCCTGGAGCGGATCACTCGCGGCGAGCGCGTCGAGCACTTCACCACCAAGCGCGTGACCAAGGACGGCAGGACGATCGACGTCTCGTTGTCGATCTCCCCCGTCCGTGACGCCACCGGCCGGATCGTCGGCGCCGCCACGATCGCTCGCGACATCACCGAGCAGCGGCTGGCCGAGAGGGAGCTGCGCCTCGCCAGGAAGCAGCTCGCGATCATCACCAGGGCCGGCGCCGACGGCATCACGATCCAGGACGCGACCGGCCGGATGATCTACGCGAACGACTCCGCCGCGAGGATGTCGGGCTACCCAGATGCAGAGTCGTTCAGGGCCGCTCCCATCGATGAGGTCCTCGGCCGCTTCGAGCTCTTGCACGAGGACGGCCGGCGCTTCTCGCCGGACGAGCTTCCGGGTCGCCGGGTCCTGCGGGGAGAGGAGCACGCGGAAGCCCTGATACGAGTGCGACAGCTAGCAACGGGGGACGAGGACTGGACCCTGGTTCGGGCCGCCCCCATGCACGACGAGGACGGACGGGTGAGCTCCGTGGTGAACGTGTTCCACCACATCACGGAGCAGAAACGCGCCGAGCAACAGCTCAAGTTCCAGAACGCCTTGCTCGAGGCCCAGTCGGAGGCGTCGGACGTCGGGATCGTGGTGATCTCATTTGAAGGCGAGATCGTCTCCGCCAACCGCCGGTTCGGCGAGCTCTGGGGGATCCCTCAGGAGGTCCTGGACACCAGGTCGAATGAGGCGGCGATCGAGGTCATGAAGGGACGGGTGGCAGACGCCGAAGGCTTCATTGAACGCACCCGCGACCTCTGGGATCACATGGACATGGAGGCCCGGGACGAGATCGTCCTGAAGGACGGGCGGGTCATCGAGCGGTACACCACTGCGCTCAAGGACGAGACCGGCGCGATCTACGGAAGGATCGGGTACTTCCGGGACGTAACCGAGGACCGCAAGCGCGAGGAGGGGCAACGATTCCTGGCGCAGGCGACGAAGGGGCTCGTCACATCTCTGGACTACCAGGCCACCCTGTCGCGGATCGCCCGGATGGCCGTGCCGGAGCTGGCCGATTGGTGCGCCGTGGACGTGCTGGAGCCCAACGGCTCGCTGGAGCTGCTGGCGATCGCCCACGTCGATCCATCGAAGGTCGAATGGGCGCGGGAGTTCCGCCGCAGGTTCCCGGTCGACATGTCGGCACTTACGGGACTCCCGCATGTGATCCGGACCGGCGAGTCGGAACTGTACCCGTCGATCGACCCGGAGCTGCTCGAGGCGAACCTCGACGAGGAGCAGATCGAGGTGATCAAAGAGCTCCAACTGAGCTCGGTCATGCTCGTCCCGCTTCGGGCACGCGGGCGCACGCTCGGCACCATCTCCTTCGTCTTCGCCGAGTCCGGGAGGTCCTACGAGGAGGACGACCTGACGTTGGCCGAGGACCTCGCGTCCCGGGCCGCGATGGCCCTAGACAACGCGAGGCTGTACAGAGAGCGCGACGACATCGCAAGGACGCTCCAGCAGGGTCTCCTTCCCGGGCCGTTCTCCGAGGTCCCCGGCGTCGAGCTGGCGGCGCGGTATCAGGCGGCCGGCGAGGGGATCGACGTGGGCGGTGACTTCTACGACGCGTTCGACACCAAGGACGGCTCCTGGGCCCTCGTGGTGGGCGACGTCTGTGGCAAGGGACCGAAGGCGGCGGCGCTGATGGGTGCGGCCCGCCACACGATCCGTGCTGCCGCTCTGCGAGAGCGGAGGCCGAGCGCCGTGCTCGCCATGCTGAATACCGCCTTGCAGCAGCAGTCCCAGGACCAATGGTTCTGCACGGTCTGCTACGTGCGGCTCCGGCCGCACCCCGGCGGCGCGCGCCTCACCGTGTGCACGGGTGGCCACCCGCTCCCTGCCATCCTCCGCACGGACGGTACCGTCGAATTCCCGGGAAGGCCGGGCACGCTGCTCGGGGTGTTCAAGGACGTCGAACTGGCCGACACCACCGCGGACCTTCGGCCCGGCGACGCGCTCGTCCTTTTCACGGACGGGCTCACCGACGCGGAACGAAGTGGCAAGGAGTTCGGCCAGAAATGGCTGGCCGACGTGTTGTCGCAGAACGTGGAACGATCCGCCGAAGAGATCGCCGCCCGGCTGGAGCGGGCGGTGGTGGGGGATCGGACCGAGGGGCTCCCCGACGACCTCGCCATCCTGGTGGCCAAGGTCAAGGACGTGCCGTGAAACGCACGACCTTCGTCCCTCGGCCCTGATCGCTCTCGGCGTCGGGGAAGAGCGCCCTGATGAGTTGGAGCCGGTCCATCGGGACCAGCTCGGACCCCTCGGGGCCTGGAGCTCCACTCTCCGGCCGGGCGGAGCCGCTCGTCACCTCCACGCCGATCCCGCCGGGCTCCAGCGACAGGGCGACCCGGATCGACCCGGTCACCCCGGCCTCCATCGCCTCGGCACACGCCTCCGACACGGCGAGCCGGAGATGGTCGGTCAGCTCCTCCTCCAAGCCGGCGTGACGAGCGACGGTTGCGGCGAAGTACCGCACGGTGCCGACGTAGGCGGGGTCGGCGGGGATGGTGATCGACACCGTCGAGCCGGCGGCGTCGATCCGATCAGTAGCTCGTTGCTCCATGGCGGTGCTCAGGTTCTTCCGGTCGCCCCGCCGACGGAGCCGTGCGTGGGAAAGACCTTGTCCAACCCGGTGATGCCCAGGACCTTCTGTACGGACCCCTCGCCGAAGACCAGCGCCAGCTCCCCGCCTCGCTCCCTGGCCCGCTTCAGCCCGGCCACGAGGACGCCAAGCCCGCTCGAATCCATGAAGCTCACGTTGTTGAGGTCGATCACGATCCGGTTCTCGCCCTCCTCGGCGAGTCGCAGGATGGCGTCACGAAGCTGGGAGGACGTGTACAGGTCCACCTCACCCTGGACCTCCAGCACGGCCCAGCCGTTCTCGCTCCGAGATCCGAGCACGAGATCCATGGCCATCACCTCCACCCGTCTCGTCGTTCGTCGGCAGGACGTTCGGAAGCGCCAGTATAGAGAGGGCCCCTTCCCACCAACGCCCGCGTTTGGCCTTTCGCTCCGTGCGGTACAGATGTCCAACGATCGACGAAGGCGGGGTTCCCTGTGGCACGACGACCGGACGATACCCAGGAACGAGAGGATCCCAAGCAGCGCCGCGACCGCGAGCTGATCGAGTTGCTCAACGAGCTGCGCGTCGCGCTGCCGGGCGTGCAGGTCCTCTTCGCGTTCCTGCTCACCATGCCGCTCACGCAGCGGTTCGGTGACCTCACGAGCGCGCAGCGCGTCCTGTACTTCGCCACACTTCTGTCAACGGCGATCGCCACGGCGCTCCTCATGACGCCCACGGCCTACCATCGACTTCGCTTCCGAGAGGCCGACAAGGAGCGCCTGTTGCAGGTGGGCAACCGGGCCGCCGTCACGGGCATCGCCTTCACGGTGGCATCGGTTGGCGGTGCGGTGTTCCTCATCGCCGATCTCCTCTACCATTCGGCCCTCGCGAGCCTGTTCACGGGACTGGTGACGGCCGTGTACGTCTGGCTGTGGTTCGGGCTTGCGTTGCTCCAACGGGCCAGGGACGAGTAGCGGGTACCCACGGTTGGCGCCTCACAAACCTGCGCCCCTCCCTCCTCTCCAAGGAACGGGAGCCGGGCCCGGTCAGCGCTCCGGCGAGGGATGGGCCACCAGGGAGGGGTGGTCCACGAACTCCAGCCTGGACTGGAGACTCGTGAGCTCGAAGACCCGCTGGACCCGCTCGCGTCCCCGCACCAGGACCAGCCGGCGGCCGACCGCCTCGGCCCTCACCACCGCGCCCAGGATCAGGCGCAGGCCGCTCGAGTCGAGGAACGACACCTCGCGGAGGTCGATCAGGATGACCGAGGGCTGTTCCGCCTCGGCGCCTCGGATCCGAGCCTCGATCTCATCGGCCGAGGCGATGTCCACGTCGCCGTCGAGCGGGACCTCCACGACATCGGTGCCGGACGGACCCTTCGTTCCCGCGCCGCTCACGCGCCCTCACGGCCGGGTGACCAGATCTTCCGGTCGCCCCCCAGGCTGAGGCACGGCGCACCGCTCGCTCGATTCAGGATTCCTCAGGATAGCTCCTGGAAGGTCCCGGCCAGCCCCGAACGAGCCGGCTGGAGGAAACCGTCGCGGGTTTCGGCCATGCACGGAGGGGGTACCGCTCAGCCCCGGGAGGGAGCACCTACGATGGCGATCATGAACGTCCCAGTCGAATCCGAGGTCGTGGTGACCGTGCCCTCCCAGGCCGCCTACGTTCACGTCCTTCGGTCGGTCGCGGTGAGCGTCGCCGCCCGCCTCGACCTCCCCGTTGACGACCTCGACGACCTTCGGATGGCCATCGACGAGGCCAGCTCGCAGCTGCTCATGCTGGGCCCGAACGCCGGAACGCTGACGCTTCGGCTTCGCGCCGTGGACGGGGGGGTGGAGGCGGTCGTTTCGGTGGACGGGACCGCGCCCGCCAGCTGGCCGCCGTCGGCCTTCCACGAATCACTCGCCTGGAACGTGCTCTCGGGGCTGAGCGACGAGGTCACGTTCGAACGACCAGATGGCGCCCCTGCCATCAGAGTGGTGAAGCGATCCTCCGCGTCGAGCGGGGGGTGAACGTGGCGTCGTCCAGCGACGAGGATCGAACCGATGAACGCATCGCCGAGCTCTTCGGGCAGCTGCCCGATCGCGGGGCACGGGACGAGCTCGTGCGGAACTATCAACCATTGGCCGAGTACCTCGCCAGGAAATTCTCCGGCCGAGGCGAGCAGGTCGAGGACCTCGTCCAGGTGGCGATGATCGGCCTGCTGAACGCGATCGAGCGCTTCGATCCGAGCCGGGAGGTCCAGTTCCCCACCTACGCGGCGGTCACGATCATCGGGGAGCTCAAGCGGCACTTCCGAGACAAGGGTTGGGCGGTTCGGGTGCCCCGGCGCCTCCAGGAGACCGGCCTTCGCGTCAGCCGGGCCCTGGGCGAGCTGTGGCAGGAGCTGGGACGTTCCCCCACCGTCAAGGAGCTCGCGGCTCGGCTGGACCTTCAGGAGGAGGAGATCCTTGAGGCCATCGAGGCCATGCAGGCGTACTCCGCGACCTCGCTCGAGGCCCCGGTCGGCGACGAGGGACCCACCTACGCCGAGCTCCTCACCCAGGACGACGAGTCGCTGGAGCTGCTGGAGGAGTGGGCAAGCGTCGCTCCGAAACTCCAGGAGCTGCCCACGCGGGAACGAAGGATCCTGTACCTGCGGTTCTTCAAGGGCCTCACGCAGAGCGAGATCGCCGAGCAGCTCGGGATCTCGCAGATGCACGTCTCGCGCCTGCTCTCCCAGACGCTGGTTCGCTTACGAGAGGCGATCCGGGAGCCGTAACACGGCTCCCGGATCGCTTGGGGGGAACGTGGTGAGACGCTCGCGTTACTTGAAGATGCTGACGCCACCGGGGCCAACCAGCAGGCCGACGATGATCAGGACCACCCCGGCCACGACCCCTCCTCGAAGGAGCGTGACGATGCCGGCAATCACGAGGATCACCGCGAGGATCCAGAGCAACGTCGCGGCCCCATTGGTAAGGGCAAGTATTTCGAACATGCGCACCTCCTGCTAGCCGATCCGGGGGATGATATACGAGGCCAGGAAGGCCAAGATTGCCAACACGATGATCACGATCGCCGCGTACTTGATCGCGGCGTAACCCACCAGTCCGGAACCCTCGGGCTCACGAACCTCGGGCAAGCGCGTGTGGTGGTCCTCCGAGTACGTCATTCCGCACCTCCTTGGGTCAGGCCCTTGGATTCCCGCTGCACGATGCGTCCAAACATGGCTCGTAAGGACGGAGGTGTTCCAGCTCTCGCCGGGCCCGTGCGACGGCGTCTGCCGAGTTCGGGTAGCGCCGCTCCGACGCGACGGTGCCGGCGTGCTGGTCACTCGAGGTCACGACGCCCCCCGGCTTTCTCGGGCCAAGCAGGTCGAAACGACCGCGAGCTCCAACCTCGCGGCCTCGCCTTCGGGGGTCCCACTCGAGCGCCTCGCCTTCTAGCCCCCTCCTGTGGCCTCCCTCCGATGGCCCTTCCGAGGTCCAAGGATTCCCGGGGCCGCGCCTGGCCAAACCTCAGGTTCCCCCCTCAGCGAGCGGGCAGAGGGCGCGCGTGGGGTGCTCGCCGATTGTGCCCGGCCATGGGTTCGGCCATTGGGACGTGGGTATCAACCCCGGGACCCAATCGGTCGATAGGTTCACCTTAAGAGGAGGTTCGCCATGAGGATCGGAAAGATCGTCCGAGAGGTGGAAGCCGTGCCGGATCCTCGGATCGTGGAGGCGCCGGTCGAGGCCCCCG
>Ga0184610_1000074_pt1 | contig 24115 bp, 24 predicted proteins | sample PLM1_100_coex_FD_133011 | JGI IMG/M metagenome (GOLD analysis project Ga0184610, IMG submission 133011) | Groundwater sediment microbial communities from an aquifer in East River, Colorado, USA - PLM1_100_coex | ecosystem: Environmental > Terrestrial > Soil > Riparian zone | place: USA: East... | reverse complement strand
TTGACTTCCGCTCCGTTTACGCCACCGTCCTCGACAAGTGGATGGGCGCGGATCCAGCAAAGATCCTCGGGCACAACTTCGAGCGAGTCGCGTTCATCTAGCACATAACGTTTCTTGGTAAAGCCTCGGGCATCGCCGATGCCGGGGGCCGCTTGCTTTCGCAGCCCACGATGTCAACTTGTTTGTCAATGTGATTGACCTACGTGAGCCATATCGTGCGTCCGGGGCCGGACAAAAAGGAGGAGGTGACTGTCACCCGTGTGTCGACCACCGAATGAAAAGAAGGAGGGGTCTGACCCCTGTTCTGAATCTGACTACTCGTGAGTTCGGATTTTCTTGTTGCTGCCGCTGATGTCGCCGCGAAAGCGGGCGAGATGCTGATGGCGATGCTCCCCGAGACGCGCGAGGCGAAGGGGATCAGGACGAAGCGCAATCCCGCCGACCTTGTCACACGCGCCGATCGGTCGGCCGAGGATCTCATCGTCCGTTACTTCCGGCAGCGCTTCCCCGACCACGGCATCCTCGCTGAAGAAGGCAGCTTACACGAGGGCAAGGAGTATCGCTGGATCATCGACCCGCTCGACGGGACGACGAATTTCGTCCACGGTGTGCCACTGTTCGCGGTGTCACTCGGATTGGAATACCGGGGGGAACTCGTCGCGGGCGTCGTCCATCACCCGCCGATGGGGGAGATGTTTTTGGCTGAGCGCGGCAAAGGCGCGTTTCTCCAAAAAGGCGGAGAGAAACAGTACCTGCACGTTTCTGATGTTACGTCGGTGGGCGGATCCGTGGTGGCGACTGGTCTGCCATACGACATCGTCGAGGAGGGAACGAACGTCCCAGAGATTGGGAAGTTGTGCCGGACCGCGCGCGAGGTCCGCATCCTCGGAGCCGCCGCGCTTCACCTGGCGTATGTGGCCGCTGGACGCCTCGAGGGATTTTGGGAACAGAGCCTCAACCCGTGGGACGTGGCCGCAGGGATCTTGCTAGTAGAGGAGGCGGGAGGACGCGTTTCGCACATGAGTGGCGGTCCGTTCTCCGTTGATGGCCGGAACATTCTCGCCACGAATGGCAAGATTCACGCAGAAATGCTCAAGTTACTTTGACGGATCGACGATCGTGATCTCGCCCTCCGTCATCTTACCTGTGAAAGTGAACTTCGGACCGAAGATCTTGTAGTTTAGTGGGGATTCCTTCGGATCAAAGAAGGCGGTGAATGCAAATGAGTCTCCGGCCTGCCCTCCGCCCCGACCGGCGTCGATCGCTTCAATCAGATATGTCGCGTGCTCTTTGGCTGTCCGCGAGCCCAGCGTCGTCGTGGTTTGGCCAACCTCTGTCGCGCAGCTAAGACCTCCTTGCATAGTGACCTTGCGTTTGCCGTTTGCGACGGTCGTGACTTCGTATTTGTCCACCGTGGTGGTCTCCATCTCCATGAAGAATTTGTGCGGTTGGATGACCACTTCGCCCATCTGATACGTCGGCATCTTGAACGCGCGCGGGTTGGTCGCGACGCGACAGACTGCGTGATTTCGGTCGAAGCTGAACTGTTCCTCCATGGGCACGGTTGGCTGGCCTGTTGTGGGATCAGGCATCATCTTCACGTTGATACCACCACCGGAGGCCGTGTTGTAGGAGAGCGCCCGCACCTTGTTCTGCAGGTCGGCTACCTGTTTGTCCAGATCAGCCAGGCGTTGGCGATCCGCAGAAGAAGTGCACGCGGCGACCAGGAGAAGCACGGTCGCCGCGTGCAAAAGATAGCCGGAACGCATAGTTCCTAGTTCAACCGCCGTACGAATAGACCCGTCGGATTCGTCCCGAGGGCGATTCGGGTCACCACCTTGCCTGTGGCGGCTTCAAATACCACGAGTGCACCTTCATTACTGGCGATGGCGTACACAAACGTGCCGGCAGGATGCACACCGACTTTGCTAGTCGCTTGACCGGCCGGCGCGCGCCACACTTCACGGAACGTATCGGTATCGTTTGCAATGACGAATGGCTCGTTGCCGTGACCCGTGAAGTGTAGCTTCCCGTCGGGGCTGAACGTGCCGACGATCGGCACCCGACCCGCAGGCACGCGATCTACTATCTGGAGGTTCATGGTACTCATCACGACGTTGGTGTTACCGGTTTGCTCCTGGACCCAGAGTCGCCGGCCGTCGGGTGTTGCGGTGAGCATGAATGGGCGCGTGTTCTCCGTGAAGTCGACAACCTGCAAGATCTGCAGGGTAGATGTGTCGACGCTGATCACTCGGTTTCCAGCCATCGTCGGGATATAGGCACGCTCTCTGCGGTCCACACCAGTGGTGACCTCAACGTCGCAGGCCACGCCGCTCGTGCCAACCGGGAGATCGATAATGCGCTCGACCGCCCTGGTCTTGATGTTGATCGCTGCCAGTTGCCCCGAGGCGTGCTTCGCGACAAACAGCCGACCGGTGCGGGATGGCTTGCCGATATAGACAGACACGCGGTCTTGACCAAGCGGGATCCGGTGGTCGATTCGCAACGTGTCCAGGTTGAGAAGGCCGACCTCGACGTCGTTGGTGCTGGGGTTGCGCATTCCCAGCCAGAGGTGTGTCCCATCAAAGTAGTTGTTGTCATCATTCCAGGGCCAAGACGTCATGCTTGGAACGTTGGCCGTGTTGGTGACCCGGTTGGTTTCGGCATCGATGACGCTGATGTTTGGCTGGCTGTTGCTTAGGACGAAGACTTGAGCTCTTGGTGGTCCGGTTGGTGCGGCAAGTGCGAGTGCTGCGGCGAGGAGGATGCCAAGAAGCCCGAGGAGTGCGTGTGGCTTCATATAGTGTCCCCCTCAGGCTTATGGAACTATAACAACCAGCCATCGAGTGGTCTACAGGGTGCTCTGTGGTGACGATTGCTTCGCGGCTATCCCTTGTCAACCCCCTCGAACCGGACGCCGTAACGGCCAAGACTATAGTCGAACATCAGATCGGTGAACTGTCGCGGCTGCGCGAAACCCCGGTGGTCATTCTTTATCTGAGATAGCTGGATCATGAACCGCGCGTCACCGTTCTGGTAAAAGAAATAAAGCGACCACCGCTCGTCTCGCTCCAACACCATGTAGTCGGACTGGAGCCCGTGTCGGCGGATCGCCTGCCAGGCCGCCTCGAGATCGTCGACAACGAAGCCGATGTGGTGAATCCGCGACGGAATCCCGGGATTGAGCGGTCCCGGCGTAGTGTCAAAGAGGAAGATTGCGGTATTGCCGGTCGCAAGTACTGTTTGATGTTGGTCCTCGCGCACGAGCTGCATTCCCAAGATCTCACCAAAGAATCGTTTCGCGTCAGCACGATCAGCGACCGCAAGCGCAAGGTGGTCGAAGCCGAGGTTCCGCCACGCACCGGACTTTTCGTTGAGCGGCTCGGACTTCAACCGGAAGGTCGTTGTGCCAAAGTGCGAGGCGGTCTCGCCTATGAACATGTCGGGGTAGACTGGATCGCCCGAGGGGGTACGGATGGTAATCCGCCGGCCGATCCGCAGCCGTTCGGGGAGCAAGTGCTCGAGCGCCTCATGAAACAGCCCGCTTTGCCCGACGCTGCCGGTGAACTCGCCCTCGGCCGTCTCGAATGTGATCTGCATGAAATCCTCCGGAGGGGGCCTGCCCCCTTTCCTTTGTTGACAGGATGAAAGAGCGGCGTCTATGCTGTTTCCAGACCGACGCGTCGGTCTGATTCTCCTCCGACGGGAACCTTACCTATATGATTCGGGCCTCAGCCGACACTCCCATGAAAGACCGAATTCTAGCGGCTGCGCTTAAAGTGTTTGCTGCCAAGGGCTATCACGGTGCGGTCGTGGACGACATCGTCGAGGTGTCGAGGAGCTCGAAGGGAGCATTCTACCACTACTTCCCCAGTAAGCAATCCGTCTTTCTGACGCTGATGGACGAATTGGCTTCAGTCGTTGAAAGCGGCGTCGAGACAGCCATCGCGGCGGAGCAAGGCGCGCTCGCGAAGGTTGAGGCGGCACTGCGTGTTGTCGTTGAAACTGCTGCTGCGCAAAAAGATCTCGCCAGGATTCTCCTGATCGAAGCCGTCGGGCTTGGACCGGAGCTGGAGGCTAAACGGCTCGATATCCACAGGCGCTTCTCGGCAATGATCCAACGTCACCTCGATCACGCCGTCGCTGAGAAGTCGATTCCGCCGCAAGATACTGCGCTCCTCGCCCGAGCCTGGCTCGGTGCACTGAACGAGGTCGTGACTCAATGGCTTGTGCACGAAGACGGACCGCTCACCGGCCAACTTCCGGCGCTCCGGACGATGTTCCTGAGGAGTATCGGTGCAGAACCGAGATCACATGGCGATTAACCAGCGGGAGTTCACGGTTGGTGAGATTCTCGATGCTGTCCGGCGGCATCTCGCCCCGCGGCATGTGGTCACCCTTGCGACCTCGCTGCACGATGAGCCATGGGCGGCGACCGCATTCTATGTGCTCTGGGATGTCGATCTGGTCGTCTGTCAGGGGAAGCGCGCGCGAACACTTGCGCATATGCTCGCCAACCCACGTACGGCATTCGCCGTGGACGACCGCAAAGCAGATGCGTGGCTTCAGGGTTTGGGGAGCGCCTCGGTCCTCAAAGGCGACGACGAGGCCCGCGCCCGCAATGAGCTCCAGCGCGTTGCGCCCGAGTTCACGCGTCACTTCACCAACCTGGAATATCCGGTACTGCTGATCAAAATCGATGAGGTCACATTTGTCGACCGTCCCGGGGGAATCTATCCGCGGCAGCACCTCGAGCTTCAGGACGGGGAGTGGAGGTTTGCTCAATGATTCGCAGGCTGCTGGTTCTGTCTTTTGTCATCGCGATGGCGACGATGATCGCCGTCCCCAGTCCAGCTGTCGGCCAGCCTCAAGCGACAGTGCGCGTGGTTTACGTACCCGTGTTGATCTTCGCGCCGTTGTACGTGGCCATGGAGCGGGGTTATTTCGCCAAGCAGGGTATTGAGATCGAGCTCGTCACGACTCCGGGCGGCGTGTCCTCATTCGCCGTGCTCGCCGGAGGGCGGGCCGAGGTGGTCGTGGGCGGACTCGGCGCAGCGCTGTTCAATGCGGCTGCCAGGGATCTCGATTTCAAAGTCGTCGGCCCCGTGCATATGGAGCGCCCGCCGGTCAGCACACCGCTCGTCATCAGCAAGAAGGCCTGGGACAGCGGCGAGATCCGCTCCGTCAGAGATCTTCGCGGGAAGCGAGTCTCGACAAACGTGCTGGGGTCCGCGACCGAGTACTGGGTACAATCAGCGCTCCTCAAAGGCGGGCTGACCATCGACGACGTTCAGCTCGTGGCCGTGAACTTCCCTGAGGTCCCCGCGGCATTGGCGAACGGCGCGATCGCAGCGGGCTTGCTGGGCGAGCCACTCGCGACCCTGGCTGAAGACCAGGGGCAGATCGTGCGCCTCAGCGAGGATTTTGTCAACGGCGTGCAGGTGACGGCGTTGTACTACAGCGGGGAGTTCATGCGCGCGCAACCAAAACTCGCCGTGGGATTCATGGTTGCGTGGCTGCAGGCCAGCCGGGATTTGTTCAACGACGGATACAAGCGCGACGATGTCGCGGCAATTGTCGAGAGGTACACGCGGGTCCCGGCCCCTGTCGTGAAGAGAGCGCGGCCACCTTTTCACGAGCCCAACGGTCAGATGAACTTCAATGATTTCAAACGCCTTCAGGAGTTCTTCAAGCGACGCGGGCAGCTGACGTACGAGAAGCCGCTGGAACCGAAACAGTACATCGATACGTCCTACGTCCGCGCGGCGCTGAGAATTCTCGGCCCATTCAAGCCGAGTAGATGATCGCGACCGCCCCACCGCGGGTCGCGCCGATCACGGTCCGCGGCGTCGGTAAAGTGTATCCGGCCCGCCGCGGGTCGTTTGTCGCGCTGCACGACGTCTCGTTTTCCGTGGCGCCGGGCGAGTTCTGCGCGATCATCGGGCCGTCGGGTTGCGGAAAGACGACGCTGTTGCACATTCTGGCCGGGCTCCTCCCCGCAAGCACCGGCACAGTCGAGATCCCTCCACAGGAACCCGGACGGCTGGTGACGGCGCTCATCTTTCAAGGGATCAGCACCCTGCCGTGGCTCACAGTACTGCAGAACGCGGAGTACGGGCTGCGGCACATGCGTGTCTCGCCCGCAGAGCGCCGGACTCGGGCGGTCGAGCAACTTCGGCGGGTCGGCCTGGACCGATTCGTCGACGCCTTTCCGCATCAACTCTCCGAGGGCATGCGTCAGCGTGTGAGCATCGCGCGTGCGATGGCCACCGACCCCGACGTCCTGCTGATGGATGAGCCCTTCGCGAACCTCGACGAGCAGAACCGCCTCCTGCTTCAAGACGAATTGCTGCGCCTGTGGCAGGAGAATCGCCAGACTGTCCTCTTCGTGACGCACAGCCTGGATGAAGCGATCCGGCTTTCTGATCGTGTACTGGTCATGACCTCCGCACCCGGTCGCATCAAGGCCGAGGTGCCGGTCAGGCTGGCGCGGCCACGTGAGTTTCGATCGGTGCGCCAGGATCCTGAATACGGGGCGCTCAGTGCGAAGCTGTGGGAAGCGCTACGAGATGAAGTGCTCAGGGCGAGGCAAACATGAACGGACCTTCATACCGGTGGCTCGCGGTGATCTCGCCGCTTGGACTTCTGCTCGTCTGGGAAATCTTGTCCCGCACGGGCGTCGCCGATCCGCGGTTCTTCCCGCCGCCGAGCACGATCATCCGTACACTCGCAGACATGGTTCGAAGCGGCGAGCTCCCATTCCACATCGGCGTGAGCCTGCGCAGAATCCTCATCGGATTTGTCCTCGGCTCCATTCCGGCTGTGCTCTTGGGTCTGGCCATGGGACTCGCGCGACCGCTGCGCGCGCTTTTGATGCCGATTGTTGCCGCGATCTACCCCATTCCGAAAATCGCTATCTATCCATTGATCATTTTCTACCTGGGGATCGGTGAAGCGTCGAAGGTGACCATCGTCGCCCTCAGCATCTTCTTCCTCGTCCTGCTCAACACGATGGCCGGGGTGCTCGGGCTGGACCGCGCCTATTTCAACATCGCCAGGGCATACGGGGCTGGAGCCCGCAGCATCTTCACGACCGTGGCAATGCCGGGAGCGATGCCCCAGATCTTCACCGGGTTGAAGCTCGCGATGGGGTTCGCGTTGATCGTCATCGTCGGCGCGGAGCTCTTGGGTTCTGACGCCGGTATTGGATTCCTCATCTGGCGCTCGTATCAGATCTTTGCGATTGAGGCCATGTACGTCGGGCTGCTCGTGACGGCTATGCTCGGTTGGCTCGCGACCATCGCCCTCGACTGGCTCGAACGGCTTGCCATGCCGTGGCGTCCAACGTAAGCGCGCTGTTCGTCTGGTGGCGAGCCCTCCGCCCCCACTCCTTTACCGCATCGGTCACGCCTGTTTTCGTTGGAGCGGCGGCTGCGAGCTATGAAGGCGCCCTCGATTCCATGCCGTTCCTTGTGACCCTCCTCGCATCGGTGGCGATCCACGCGGGGACGAATCTCGCGAATGACTACTATGACCACGTTCGCGGCGTCGACACGTCGGAGTCGCCCGGCCCAAGCGGTGTCATCCAGCAGGGACTCCTGCCGGCGCGACACGTTTTGACGGCCTCGATCTCTGCATTCGCATTCGGGGGGCTGCTGGGACTCTATCTAATGACCATCCGTGGATGGATCGTGCTGCTCCTCGGGGTGCTGGGTGTCCTTGCGGGTTTCGCCTACACCGGAGGGCCGCTTCCGCTGGGCTACATTGGGCTCGGCGATCTCTCGGTATTCGCGTTCATGGGGATGGCGATTGTGCTGGGGACTTATTTCGTTCTGACAGGGAGCATTTCCGCAACCGCGGTATGGGCGGCGCTTCCGATGGCCGCGCTCGTCACTGCGATCCTTGTTGTCAACAATCTCAGAGACATCGACGAGGACCGCGCCGCGGGGAAACGTACCCTGGCTACGTTTCTAGGCGAAGGCGCAACGCGAGTCGAGTTTCTTCTGCTGGTCACCGTCGCGTATGCAGCGGTGATTGTAGGAATCATCGCCGGAGCGCTTCCCTATCAGGCCACCGTCGTCTTGATTACGATTCCGCGCGTTTTGCGTGTATGGCAGGTGGTTCGAGCGGAAACAGATCGACGGCAGCTCACCGCGCTGGGACTGCGCGGGTCTGCGCAACTGCATTTCAACTTTGGTCTGCTGCTGGCGGCGGCCTTCCTGGTCAGTCGATGACTCGGACGTCCCGCGATAACCGGCTCAACACGTCGTATCCGGTAGCCGTGACGGCAACGATTTCCTCGAGACGCACGCCGAACTCACCCGAAAGATAGATCCCGGGTTCCACGCTGAACGTCATGCCCGCCTCGAGCGGGATGTCGTTCGTATGCGTGATCGATGGTGGTTCATGGACCGAGAGACCGATGCCATGCCCCGTCCGGTGTGTGAAATATTGATCGTACCCTGCCGCATCAATCACGCGGCGCGCGGCAAGATCGATGTCGCGGATGCGGGTGCCGGGTTTAATCGCGGCCAGCGCCGCGCGCACAGCATTTTCAACAACACGGTGGATCTCAAGATACCTGGACGGCGGCTTGCCCACGTATGCCATACGCGTGATGTCGGAACAATAACCGTCCAATTTGCTCCCAAGATCGAACAATATGGGCTCACCGACCTCGACACGCCGCGCGCTGGTATGGTGGTGTGGGAATGCGCTATTAGGACCTGACCCGACGACCGTGGCCGTCACTTCGCTCGCGCCCGCCGAATGGAACCCGCCGACCGCTGCTTGCGCGAGTTCGGCTTCGGATACCCCGGGCCGGCACGCCGTGACCGCCCCATCAACGGCGCGATCGGCCGTCGCGGCGGCGCGTTTTAACAGGGTGATTTCCTCAGCAGACTTCCGCATCCTGAGCGGGGCCAGGATCTCCGTGGCAACGACGTAGTCGGCGTCGGGCCACAGGCGCTGAAGGTTCAGCAGGGCGTCGGCGCGCATTACGTCGCCCGCTCCAATGCGCCTGGGCGAACCGAGCTGCCGCTTCGCCTCGTCCAGCGCGCGTTGCGGGCCGTCGGCATCCGTGTAGACAGCGAACGGATGCCGGATGTGGCGCTTCGATTGGTCGGCATTCAACGACGGAACAAGAAACAGCCCCGCATCGGCCGACACGAACAGATAGCACGCGCGTTCATCGGCTATTGGTGAGAAGCCTGTGAGATAGCGGAGGTCATCGCCTGGAGGAAGCGCGAGCAGGTCGATGCGTTGCTCCTGCATCGCCCGCCGCGCCGCGGCCATTCGGCCACTGAAATCCATAAGATCTATTCTAAGGTAAGGGGTTCAGGGTTTAAGGTATAAGATATGATGGCCCGTGTCCTTCGTCGGTCTTTGCGCCGGCGCAGCCCAGTTCCGTCTCCTCGCCTGGAGCGCCCTATCCAGCGCAAGCGCCGCGCGCTGAAAATCATCGAACAACTGCGCGAGCGCTATCCGAATGTCCGGCTTCCTCTCAAACATCGGGACCCGTTCCAGCTGCTCGTATCGACCATCCTTTCGGCGCAGTGCACGGACGCGATGGTGAACCGCGTCACGCCGGCGCTTTTTAAGAAGTTCAGGACACCGCAGGACTTTGCCACCGCCCGCACCCGTGATGTTGAACGTATCGTGAAGCCGACCGGCTTCTTCCGTCAGAAGACGAGGTCACTGCAGTCCATGAGCCGGTCGCTGCTGGACCGGTTCGGAGGCCGCGTACCGTTAACGATGGATGAACTGCTGACGCTCAAGGGCGTGGGACGGAAGACGGCCAACGTACTCCTGTCTGCGAAGCGTCTGGAACCGTGGGGCCGCGGCGACGATCCCGCTGACGGGTTGGGGATCGTGGTCGATACACATGTGCGGCGCCTGAGTCAGCGCCTGGGCCTGGCCACCAGCGACGATCCCGTGAAGATCGAGCAGCAGCTGATGGAGATCATCCCGCGGGAAGAGTGGGATGGCTTTTCCCTGCGCCTCATCTATTTCGGCCGTGAGGTCTGCACCGCGCAGCGCCCAAAGTGTCCGATCTGTCCGCTGAACCGGCTCTGTCCGTCCTCGCCATATCTGGGGAAACCGCCGTGGATGCGATTAGAAGCTGCGCGCCGTGCGCCGCGTGACGCGCGCCGCGGATAAACCTGGAGGAATCGATGCCACCGCTGAAGCCGATCTTCGACCACATCGATAAATGCTTCCACCAACACCTCGAGAAGGTCCGCACATTCGTCCGCCAGCCGAGTATCAGCCGTGAGGGGACGGGGATGGCGGAGATGGCGGAGCTCGTCGCCGCCGCGATCTCCGAACTGGGCGGGCGCAGCGAGATCGTACCCACGTCGGGCTGGCCCGTGGTATACGGCGAGATCAACGCCGGTAAGCCCCGCACGCTCCTGCTGTATGGGATGTATGACGTGCAGCCCGTGGTGGGAGAGGACTGGATCGTTCCGCCATTCGGCGGAGAGATCGTGGACTACGAAGGTCGCGGTCTGTGTCTCGTGAACCGCGGCGCGACCAATCAGAAAGGTCCGCTGGCCGGCATGTTCAACGCGCTCGAGAGCGTGAAAGCGGTCACCGGCGGCCTCCCGGTCAACGTGAAGTTCATGATCGAAGGTGAGGAAGAGTTGGGCAGCCGCCACTTACCGGAATTCGTCAATCGCCATAAAGACCGGCTGACGGCCGACGGGACCTACTTCGGAGTGTTCAGCCAGAACGCGAAGGGGAAGCCGATCCTGTATCTCGGCGTGAAAGGAATCGTGTTCTTCGAACTCGTCAGCCGCGGCGGCTCGTGGGGCGGCCCGACCACGCGCGGCATTCACGGCAGCCAGGGAGCGTGGATCGCCAGCCCCGTCTGGCGGATGCTGCACGCCATGGCCACGATGACCGAGCCTGACGAGCGCATTGCGATCGATGGCTTCTACGACAACGTGAAACCGCCCAAGGCGGAAGATGAGAAGCTGCTGAGCGATCTGGCGAAGACATTCGACCCGGAGCTCGTCCTGCGCGAAAACGACGTGCGGCGATTCAGGTATGACCTGGCCGGCGCCGACCTCCTGCGCCGTTACCTGTTTGAGCCGATTCTCAACATCGACGGCATCGCCGGCGGTCATTATGGCGCCGGCTCGAAAACGCTGCTCCCCCATGAAGTGCGCGCAAAGATGCACTTCCGCCTTGTGCCGGACATGGAGCCCCAGGATGTGCGATCGAAATTTCTCGCGCATCTAGAGAAGATCGGGTGCGGCGACTTCGAGGCGCACTTCGAGGAGGGATATCCATGGGCCGTCATGAGCCCGTCCGCGCCGATCTCCCAGGCGATGATCCGCGCGATTCGCGCCTTTGATCTCGAGGCCCCAGGTCTGGCCGAACATCGGAGGCTCGGCGCCCTTCTACCTGTTTAGTCGCGTGTTGAAACAGCCGTTCACGATGGGCGGTTTGGGACACGGCGGCCGCGTCCACAGCCCAAACGAATTCGCGGTAGTCGACGGCATCCGGCTCTATGAGAAATCGGTTGTGCAGTTCCTCTACGAGTTCGCCGGGATCAGGGAATAGGCGCGCCGCGAAAGGATATTGGGGCCAAATCTACGAAAGCCATGGCCCACTACCCTTCCAGGTACGAAATCCGCACGGAGGTGGAACGATGAGGCTGCTGTACATCTTGCCGGGCAGCCTTTCCCGTACCGAGCTGGGCGTACGGGAGATCGAACGCCGCCGCGGTATCCTGCAGCGGCTGGCGGCCCCGGGCACCGAGGTCGGGATCACGGACGTTCCTGACGGTCCCACTTCGATTGAGTCGGCCTACGAAGAGTACCTCTCTGTTCCCGGCACGCTGCAGCGAGTACAGGCGGCGGAGCGCGACGGGTACGACGCGGCCATCGTCGGGTGCTTTGGGGATCCGGGAGTGGACGCGGCCCGCGAGCTGGTCGAGATGTGTGTGGTGGGCCCGGCGGAGGCCTCGATGCTCTTCGCCTGTACGCTCGGGCACAGTTTCTCGGTGATCACTGTGCTGGAATCCGTTGTTGCTCCGCTGCGCCATCTCGCCCACCGAATCGGCGTCGCCCAGAAGGTTGCCTCTGTCCGGGGGGTGGATATCCCGGTCCTGGATCTGGGGAAGGACCGCGCGCGCAGCGTGGGCCGCATGGTCGCGCTTGGGCGCAGAGCGGTCGACGAGGACGGGGCGGATGCCCTCGTGCTGGGATGTATGAGCATGGGATTCCTCCAAGCACATGAGGAGATCGCCGCAGAGACCGGTGTGCCGGTCGTCAATCCCGTCTACGCGGCGCTCAAGATGGCCGAGGCCCTCCACGGCGCTGGCCTTCGGCACAGCAAGCGCGCCTACCCGGTGCCGCCGAAGCTGCGAACCGTTCACGTCGGATAACGCAAGATAGCACACGGGCGGCGACGCCCGACTCGAAAGGGGGATGGCATTATGGCAAGAGGCTGGTTGTGTATCGTGGTGGTTACCCTCGCGCTGGCCCTGGCGTTTGGTACCGTGGCGTCGGGGCAGAGCCCGGACCGCCGCGTGCGGGATCTGATCCTGTTGACCCGGCCGCAGGCCGTTGATCCTCGGGAGTTTGAGACCGCGCGATTCCTGGCGCCCGAGTTTGAAAAGCTGGGCGTCAAGGTGCAAGTGCGGGTCATGCCCTGGGAGCAGATGGCCGACTACGTCTGGTACAGCCGGGACAAATGGGACATGACGATGTGGCAGATGGTCGGACGGCCCGAGCGCTCCGACCCCGACGAGTTCGCGATGAACCTATTCCACACGTCCACGGCGGACCGCGGGTATAACTTCGTCGGCTATTTGAACAGGACGTACGATAACATCGCGGAGGCCCAGCGCATCAAGACCGATCTCAAGGCGCGGCAACTGCTCATCCGCGAGGCGCAGAAGATCATCGCCCGTGACGCGCCCTACGTCTTCCTGGTTTTCCCCGAGAGCGCGTATGCGTACAACAATACGGTATGGGACCCGAAGACGGTCGTTGAGCAGAAAGGCATCGGTATTAAGAACTTCTGGACTTTCGTGGGCGCGCGCCCATTGAGCAACCAGCGGGACATGATTCTCAATGCCAACGATATCGTGCAGGCCATCAATCCGCTGTTCATCAGCGGCGCGGCGGATTCATGGGTCACCGAGCTGGTCTGGGACCGCCTTTTCCGCGTCGGCGCCGACGGCCTGCCGCGGCCCTGGGCGGCCGAGAAGGCGGACTGGGTGGACTCGGTCACGCTTGACGTGACGCTGCGGCGCAACATGAAGTTCCATGACGGCCGCCCCGTCACCGCGGACGACGTTATCTTCTCGTTCACCGCGGCCACGGGCGGCGAGGTGCCGATGTACCGGCCCTTCGCCACCAACATCGAGCGCATCGAGAAGCGCTCCGACACAGTGATCCGGTTCGTGCTGAAGGAGCCGTTCGCGCCGTTCCTCATCACCAGCCTGTCCAAGCTGAACATCATCCCCAAGCACATTTGGGAGCCTGTACTGGCCGACCTGGCGCGTAAGCCGTAGAACGCCGAGTCGTACCAGGAACAGGTGCCGGTCGGATCCGGCCCCTTCAAGTTCGTGCAGTGGAAGAAGTCCGAGGAGATCGTCCTCGAGGGCGTCTCCGACCACTTCGCCGCGCCCAAGATGCGGCGGTGGGTGCTGCGCATCGTCCCCAACGTCGAAGCGGCCCTCGGCGGCCTGCGCACCGGGGAGATCAACTTCCTGGCCAACTACAGCGGCGATCCCCAGATCCTCGCGAAGATGGCGCAGGACAACCGCTCGATCACGCTGGTCTCCACGATGGACGTGGGCATGCGCTTCCTGGCGTTCAACATGCGCCGTCCGCCGTTCGACAGCGCCGCGTTCCGCCAGGCCCTGAACATGGCCACCAACAAGAGGGCCATCCGGTCGGTCGTCTACAAGAACTTCGCGGCCATCGCCGACTCGTTTGTTTCGCCCGCGCTGGAGTTCTGGTACAATGCCGAGCTTCCCAAGTGGGAGTACAACATCGGTGCGGCGCGCGAGCATCTGGCGAAAGCAGGTTTTCAATGGGACCGGGACGGCCGGCTGCTGTACCCACAGGGCAAGACTGAGACTCTAAAGTAGCGTTTTCTGCGGGGCGGGGACCAACAGGTCTCCGCCCCGTCCCCCGCCCATGAAGCGCATCGCCTTCGTCCTCAGCCGCTTCCTACAGACGGTGCTCGTGCTGCTGCTCGTGGCCACGATGCTCTTTCTGATCTTCCGGCTGATGCCGGGCAATCCGCTGGTCGCCTACCTCGATCCGACTTTCACCGAGGACATGGAGCGTCAACTGCGCGCGCAGTTCGGCCTGGATAAGCCGCTGCACGTGCAGTACGCGCTCTTTCTCCGCAATGCCGTCCGCGGCGAGTTCGGCAACTCGTTCTTCACGCGCGAACCCGTGAATGAAGTCATCTGGACCGTGCTGCCCAACACGCTCCTGCTGACGCTCAGCGCCTTGCTGCTGGCCTATGCTGTGGGGATCGCGGGGGGAGCGTTGCTCGCGGCACGCCGCGGCACGTGGATCGAGCACTGGGGCATCCCCGCAGTCCTGGCGACCCGAGCGGCGCCCGAGTTCTGGGTGGGCATGCTGGCGCTGGCCATCTTCAGCTTCTCGCTGCAGTGGTTTCCGCTGGGAGGCGCCACCAGTCCGGGCAGCGTCTTCGCTTCGAATTGGACGCGCATCTTCTCCGTAGACTTCCTCCAGCACCTGGCGCTGCCGGCCCTGACGCTCGCGCTGTACCTGCAGGGTCTGCCCACGCTGCTCATGCGGAACTCGATGCTAGAGGTAATGGACGAGGACTTCATCACGTTCGCCCGCATGCGGGGGCTGCCCGAGCGCACCGTCGTGCTGCGCCACGCGGCCCGCAACGCGCTGCTGCCGGTCGTGACCGCGTTCGCGCTCGGCATCGGGTACTCGATCGGCGGCAACGTGATCATCGAGACCGTGTTCTCCTGGCCGGGACTGGGCCGCACCCTGGTGCGGGCGGTGGCCGCCAAGGACTATCCCGTTGCGCAGGCCGCCTTTCTGATGATCGCGGCGGTGATGATCTTCATGAACTTCGTGGCGGACCTGTTCTACAGTCTGCTGGATCCGCGGGTGAGCTATGAGCGACGCTGAGCGGACGCTCACGCTGCCCACGCGCTGGTCCCAGGCCGCATCCAGCTGGCGTGATGCACTGGGCACGTTGGCCGTTGTGGCCCGAAGGGACCGATTCGCGCTCGTTGGGATCATCATCTACGTCGCGTTCTTCGCAATCGCGTTGCTCGCGCCGGTCCTGGCCCCGTACAACCCGCAGGAGCTCAACTATTTGCCGGGAGGTGACGTCGCCGCCAACCTGCCGCCGTCGCTGTCGCACCCGATGGGTACAACCAACCTCGGCCGCGACATCTTTTCACAGCTGCTGTACGGCTCGCGTGCGGCACTGATGGTCGGATTCGTTGCCGCGCTCGGCGTCGTGATCCTCGGTACGCTGGTTGGCCTGGTCGCCGGCTACTACGGCGGCTGGGTAGATACCGTCCTCATGCGTCTGGCCGACGTGGCGTTCGGAGTTCCGTTCCTGCCTATGGCCATTGTCCTCGTGGCGTTCCTCGGTCCCAACATCTGGAATGTGGTACTGGTGATGACCCTGCTGTTGTGGCGGGACACCGGACGCATCATCCGCGCGCAGGTGCTGTCTTTGCGCGAGCGGTCTTACATCGAGGCCGCGCGCGTCCTGGGGGCGAGCCACACTCGCACGATGTTCGTGCACATCGCGCCGAACGTGCTGCCGCTGTCGTTCCTGTACGGCTCGCTGGCGATCGGCTGGGCCATCCTTACGGAGGCGAGCATCAGCTTCCTCGGGTTTGGCGACCCTAATGTGATCTCGTGGGGATTCATGCTGCAGGACGCCTACAACTCGCAGGCCCTGGCGCGGCAGGCGTTCCACTGGTTCGTCCCGCCGGGCGTGTGCATCATGCTCGCTGTGATGGCCGGCTTCTTCATCAGCCGCGGGTATGAAGAACTGCTCTTCCCGCGCCTGCGTAGACGGTGAGGAGCGCGATGGCCCTGCTCGACGTTGAGCGCCTGTCGGTTGAGTACCAGACGCTGCAGGGCACCGTCCGCGCCGTGCGAGACGTCTCCTTCTCCCTGCCGCCCGGCCGCGCCCTGGGGCTTGTGGGGGAGAGCGGCTGCGGGAAGACGACGCTCGCGCGGGCGCTGATCGGCGTACTACCGCGCAACGCGCGAATCACCGAGGGCGCAGTCCGATTCGAAGGAACCGATCTGCTTCGCCTGCCCGCGGATCAGTTCAACGACTACCGCTGGCGGCGCATCGCGATGGTCCCACAGGCCGCGATGGACAGCCTGGATCCGGTCCAGCGGGTAGGGGACCAGATGGTCGAGACGATAGTGCTGCGTGGGAATCTCACGCGCGCGGCTGCCGCTGACCGGGCCCGCGAGTTGTTCGCAATGGTGGGCCTCCAGCCTGACCGTCTGCGGCTGTACCCGCACGAGCTGTCTGGGGGCATGAAGCAGCGCGCGGTCATCGCCATGGCCCTGGCGCTGCGCCCGCCGCTCGTGATCGCCGACGAGCCGGTGACGGCGCTGGATGTCATCGTTCAGCATCAGGTCCTGCAGACCTTACGCGACCTGCGGGAGGCCCTCGGGGTGAGCCTGCTGCTGATCACCCACGATATCTCGGTGGTTGCGAGTCTCTGTGACGACGTCGCGGTGATGTACGCAGGCCGGATCGTTGAATCCGGCACGGTGCGGCAGGTATTCGCGGAGCCGCGCCACCCGTACACGATGGGACTCCGCAACGCGTTTCCGAGCCTCCGGGCGGAGCAGGAACACCTAGTGCCGATCGAAGGCTATCCGCCCGACTTGGCCCACCCCCCGCAGGGCTGCGCATTTACCGCACGATGTCCGTTTGCCATCCCGCGTTGCTGGGAGGAAGACCCGGTGCTTCGTGCCGAGGGCGACGGGCAGGAGGCCGCGTGCCACCGCGCCCATGAGGCTCCGGTGCTGCGGGTCCAGGCCGCTGAGGCGTTCGCGCGGTTGGCGGGGGACGAGATCCGATCCGCCCCCCGCGAAGCATGCTGATGCCGATGCTCGAGGTCGCCAATCTCCAAAAACACTACACGCTGCACGGTGGGATGATGGCCTCCGTCTTTGGCGGCCGGCGCGTGGTGCATGCCCTGAACGGCGTCTCATTCAACGTGGAGCAGGGACAGAGCCTCGGCCTCGCCGGCGAGAGCGGCTGCGGGAAAACAACGACCGCCAAGCTCATTCTGAAGCTCCTGCGTCCCACGTCGGGCGCGATCCGCTTCGCGGGTCGCGACATCAGCGACCTCGAAGGCGCGGATCTGCTCGGCTACCGTCGACAGGTCCAGTTCGTCTTCCAGAACCCATACGAGGCGCTCAACCCGAGGTTCACCATCCTGCGCGCGATGCTCGAGCCGCTTGTCATCCACGGCATCGGTGCCTCCGCCCTGAACAGGGTGGAGCGCGTGGCCGACGCCTTGCGCCAGGTACACCTCGACCCGCCCGAGGCCTTCTTCATGAAGTACCCGCACCACCTCAGCGGTGGGCAATTGCAGCGAGTGGTCATCGCGCGCGCCCTGCTGGTCGAGCCCAGGCTCCTTGTGGCGGACGAGCCAGTCTCGATGCTCGACGTTTCCGTGCGCGCCGGCGTCCTGAACTTGATGCGGGATCTCACCCGGCGGCACGGTCTGACTACGATCTACATCTCCCACGACCTGGCGCTAATCCGCTATATGTGCACGACGACGGCCGTGATGTACCTCGGCACCATCTGTGAGATCGGCCCGACCGCGGAGGTGATCGGACGGCCCAAGCATCCATACACACAGGCGCTGGTGGCGGCTGTCCCGGATCCCGATCCCACCCGAGCGGAGCGTGTGGTCAAAATCTCTGACACCGTCCCGACCCCTCTCCACATGCCCGTGGGCTGTCCGTTTGCCGACCGCTGTCCGATGGTCATGGATATCTGCCGGACCGTGCGCCCCGCGCTGAGAGCGATCGAGGGAGTACGGGTGGCGTGCCATCTGTACGAGGGCCCCGAGGAGGTGCACTGATGCGCAACCACGGAGTGCTCGATCCCCTCGACCTAGAGATCATCGCTGCGCTTCAAGACGACGGGCGCGTGCCCTACAGTGTGATGGCGGAACGGTTCGGCGTGGTAGAGGGGACGATCCGCAAGCGGGTGACGCGGCTGCTGGACGAGGGCTACCTGCGCATCGTTGGAGTGGCTAACCCATTCAAGGTGGGGATGGACGTCGTGGCGATCATCGGCCTCAACGTGGCCCGCCAGAAGATGCACGACGCGCTCGCCCGCCTGCGCGCGCTCGACGCTGTGCGCTACATTGCGATCACCACCGGGACGTTCGACGCCATCGTCGAGGTCGTGCTTCCCACCACGCAGGACCTGTTGCGTTTTCTGATGCAGGATCTCGCCCGCGTGCCTGGGCTGAATCGGACCGAGACGTCGCTGGTGCTCGAGATTCCCAAGCAGAGCTACGACTGGCTGCCGCGCCGCGCGAGGAAGGCCGCGCGCGCAGCAACAGGAGGAGGACGCTTGTGAGCTATCGCGATCCGATCGAGCCCGAGCTGCTGCAGGCCATCTCGCTCGAGGCGCCACGCGCGCTGATTCACCGTTTCGCAGATCTCGTTCGCGAATCCGGCACCGAAGCCGAGTGGTCGGCGGCGCGGGAGGTCGCCTCCCATCTTCGGAAGTGGGGCGTGCCCTACACTGTGCACGAGCCGCTGCTGTATCTCAGCGTCCCCGAGGAGGCCTCGCTCGAAATACTGGAGCCTGAATCCGGTACGCTCCGGGCAAAGACGCCTTCATTTTCCGTTTCCACGGACGGCCGCCCTCTTCGGGGCCGCGTTGTCTATGTGTCCTCGGGCCACGGCACGGCGGCGGACACGTTCGACGCGCCGCTAGACAGTGCGACGGACGTCCAGGGACGGATTGTGCTAACCGAGGGCTTCCCCTCTCCACAGAAGGTGCTCACGATCCAGCAGCGTGGCGCCTCCGGCATCGTGTTCATCCATCCAGGTGAGGAGATCCACGAGATGATCTGCACGACCATCTGGGGTGCGCCCGACCTCGACTCACTCCCCCGCAAGCCGTCGGTGCCGGTGGTCAGCGTGAACCGGCCGGATGGAGATCGGCTGATCCGCCATGCGCAGGATGGAGCGCTAGAGGTGACGCTGCACACACGACTGCGGGAGGGTTGGATGCGCTGTCCGGTGGTCGTGGCGGAGATCCGCGGGATGGAGGAGCCGGAGGTCTTCCTGCTGGCGCACGGGCACATCGACTCCTGGCACGTTGGGATCGGCGACAACGCCACGGGCGACGCGGCGCTGCTGGAGCTGGCGCGCGTATTCTGGACGAACCGGAATCACCTCCGGCGTACGTTCCGGGTGGCGTGGTGGGCGGGGCACTCCACGGGTCGCTACGCCGGTTCGACATGGTACGCCGACACGCACGCGCTCGACCTCGTGCAAAACTGCATTGCCCACATGAACATTGACTCCCCGGGATGCAGGTGGGCCACGGAGTACGAGGACATCTCCTGGATGCCGGAGGCTGAAGCATTCGCGCAGGCGGCGATCCGCGACGCGACGGGGAAACCGTCGTTCGGGGAGCGCGCCCATCGCGCGGGCGACTGGTCGTTCAACAATTTGGGTCTAAGCGGTTTCTTCATGTTGTTCAGCACGATGCCCAAGCCGCTGCTTGAAGAGAAGGGATACTACCCCGTTGGCGGGTGCGGCGCCAACATCGCTTGGCATACGGAGGGTGACACGCTCGAGGTTTTCGACGAGGCGAACCTGGCGCGCGACCTGCGTGCGTACGCCACCGCGGTGGTGCGTGCCCTCAACGCGCCCGTCCACCCGCTGGATTTTCGGGCGACGATCCGGGAGCTCAGGGAAACGCTGACGACCTATCAGGAGGCAGCGGGACCGCACTTCGATTTCTCCCCGGCGCTGCGCGAGGCCGACACGCTGCACGGAGCGCTCGACCGCTTCTATGCCCATGCCGCCGAACTGGTGTCCCGGCCGGTCTCCAATCCCGCGGTGCGGGCGGCCAATCACGCTCTCCGTCGCATCGGGCGCCAACTCGTCACGCTAAACTTCGCGTGCGCCGATCGCTTCCGTCACGACCCGGCCGTACCGGTGCCGCCGCTGCCGGACCTCGCGCCGGCCAGGCAGTTGGCGTCGGCCGATCCTGACATGAAGGGCTTCATTCAGGCACACCTCGTCCGAGGACAGAACCGCGTCATCTGGACGCTCCGCGCAGCGGCGCAGATCGCGGGCGGGCTAGAATAGACGGTCTCTCCTTCCTACTTACTTCGTGCGATCTGGGGGTCGTGCACGCGAGTTTGCTTTTTGCTCGATCAGACGCCTGCGGGGCAGCCGCCGGAGGATTCTCAGGATGACAGAGCATCTGGCAGTGCACGGCGAGCAGGTGATCGACGGGACCGGCGCGGCGCCGATCCCCGACGGGATGGTCCTAATCGAGGACGGCCGGATCCGCGAAGTGGGCCGTGCGTCCCGGCTCACGCTTCCCACGGGGACCGAGGTGGTGGAGGCCGGCGGAACCGTGATGCCGGGGTTGGTTAACGCGCACACCCACTGCTCCATTATCCCAGGCCTCGGCGATCAGACCGGGCAGATGCGGCAGGGGCCTCTGCAAAGCGGTTTGCGCGCCGTGGGCAATATGCGCCGCGAGCTTCTCTCGGGGGTAACGACCGCTCGGATCATGGGGGAGGAGCACTACCTTGATATCGAAATGCGCCGCGCGATCGAAGCGGGGCTCGTTCCCGGTCCGCGGCTTCTGTGCTGCGGCGTGCACCTCACCGCGTCGCACGGTCACGGTCGGGCGCTGACCATGACGGACGGCGTCGATGGCATGCGGCAGCGCGTCAGGCAAAACGTGGCGATGGGGTGCGACTGGATCAAGCTCTTCATCACCGGCGGCGTCAGCAGTGTCGGGGCCGCGCTCGAGGCCTACACCTACACCCGCGAGGAGATCCGGGCGGCCTGCGAGGAGGCTCATCGCGCGGGCCGCCGTGTTGCGGCACACGCCCACGGAGGCCCGGGGATCAGAGTCGCCTTGGAGGAAGGAGTCGATACCATCGAGCACGGCGCCCTGCTTTCCGACGACGATACTGAGCTGCTCAAGGATCTCGGACGCTTTCTCGTGGGAACGTTTGCCATTCTCTACCATCCGGACGGCATCGAGCGCACGGACCAGCACAATCGCGCCATCTGGGAGAAGGTCGTCGCCCTCCGGGAACAGGAGGCGGAACGATTCCGAAAGATCCTGGCGTCCGGCGTGCGCTACGCCGTGGGGACCGACAGCATGCACGGTCTGATGTGGTTCGAGATGGCCACGCTCGTGCGCTTTGGGGTCGATCCCATGGATGCGGTGTGTGCCGGAACTGCCTGGGCTGCGGAGGCGTGCGCCATTGCGGGAACGACGGGAACGCTAGAGGGGGGCAAGACTGCGGACGTCCTCGCCGTGGACGGCGACCCATTGAGGGAGATCGAGGCGCTGGCCCGTCCGCGTCTGGTCCTCAAAGGAGGCGTGCGATTTGATGGCATCTCCATCCAGTAGTCCCTCCACGACTACCTCGTCGAGCCCAGGCTGACGTCCGAAGAAAGGTTGCGTCATCTGAGAGGGGGAGTCCCGTGAATCCTGTAGCGGAGAAGGATCCGCAAGAAGCCATCATCACTTCGACGGTGTCGCTGGAAGCGCCATGGGCCCTGGTCGAAAAGTTCAGCACGCTCGTGCGAGACTCGGGCGGCAAGGCGGAACGGCGGGCGGTCGACTACATCGTGAAGCAACTCGGCAAGTGGGGTGTGCCGCACACACTGCACGAACCCGAGCTCCTCATCAGCATTCCAAAGAAAGCGCGTCTGGAAGTCATCACTCCCGAAGCAAGAGCGCTCACCGCCAAAACGCCGTCGATGTCCCTGTCGACGGATGGCCGTTTCAAGCGCGGCCCACTCGTCTACGTGCCCGGGCAGATGGGCGGGAGCATCATCGGCATCTTTGAGGGCCTCGGCGAGATCGCGCAGAATGTTTCGGACAAGATCGTACTTGCCGAAGGGTATCCCTCGCCGGGCAAAGTCATCGAGTTCCAAGAAAAGGGCGCCGTTGGGGCAATCTTCATCAGTCCAGGCGAGCGTATCCACGAGGGGATCTGCACCAGCATCTGGGGGTCCCCCGACCTGGACACCATCCGGCGCAAGCCACAGATTCCCGTCGTGGCCATCAACAAGACCGAAGGGTCCTGGCTGCGCACCCTGGCGCAGGCTGGACCGGTGAAAGTGAAACTCTCGACGAAGCTCGACGAGGGGTGGCGGCCGATTCCTGTCCTAGTGGCCGAGATCCGCGGCAGCGAAGAGCCGGACAAGTTCGTGCTCCTGCATGGGCACATCGACTCCTGGCACGAAGGCATCGGCGATAATGCCACGGGCGATGCGACCCTGCTCGAGGTGGCGCGGGTCCTCTGGAAGCATCGCGACGCGTTGCGTCGCTCCGTGCGGATCGCGTGGTGGTCCGGTCACTCCCACGGGCGCTACGCCGGTTCGACCTGGTACGCAGACACCTACGCGCTCGACATCGATGAGAACGCTATCGCGCACATCAACTGCGACTCGCCCGGCTGCCGGTGGGCATCGGTGTTCGCGGATGTCTTCTGGATGAGTGAAACGGAGGGCATCGGCAAGGCGGTGATCCGAGACGTCGCGGGCCAGGAGGCGGAAGGCGGCCGGCCGCTGCGCGCGGGAGATAAGTCGTTCAGCAATATCGGAGTCTCGACGTTCTATATGCTCAGCTCGACGATGCCTCAGTCGCTCGTGAAGGAAAAGGGATACTATCCGGTCGGCGGCTGCGGAGCGAACATCGCCTGGCACACCGAAGACGACACGATGGAGATTGCGGACCGGGACAATCTCCTGCGCGACATGAAGGTGTATGCGGCCGCCACCTTCCGCGCGGCCAACAGTACCATCTATCCCCTCGACTTTCGGGCCACAGCGCGCGAGTTCGTCCAAACCCTGGCGCGGTATCAGGACGCCGCCGGGACCCACTACGATTTCACTCCGGCGAAGGACGAAGTGGAAGCGCTGGAAGACGATCTGGAGCGCTTCTATGATGCCGCCCACGCGTTGATGCAGAAACCCGTAACCGATCCACAGGTCCGGAGGGCCAACGAGATCCAGCGCCGCCTCGGTCGCGTTCTCGTGCGCATCAACTACAGCCGGGCTGGGCAGTTTCGGCACGATCCCGCGGTGAACGTCCCCGCGCTGCCCGACCTCGAGCCGGCGACCAAGATCGCCGCCCTCGCGCAGGAAAGCGATGCCTATCGGATGACGCGCACACATCTGGCCCGCGGTCGCAACCGCGTGGTCGCCGCGCTGCGAGAGGCCAGACGAATTCTCGAGGATGCATCCGTCTAGCTCCGTTGCATCGCTACGTAGCGCGGAGACTGTTGATCATGGGATGAAAGCGGTCGTCATTCGCGAGCACGGTGGTCTAGAGACGCTTCGTCTCGAAGAGATGCCCTCACCGGCCCCGGGACGTGGGGAGGCGCTCGTCCGCGTCCGCGCCGTCGCGCTTAACAACCTGGACATCTGGGCGCGCAGCGGACCGCCAGGCGGCCGTCCGATTTTTCCTTGGGGCCGGATGCGGCTTCCCATGATCACCGGCGCAGATGTGGCCGGCGTAATCGAGCAGGTAGGTCCGGACGTCCAGTCCGCTATGGTCGGCCGGCGGGTCGTCGTCAATCCGATCCTGTCGTGCGGGACGTGCGAGTTCTGTCTGTCGGGCGAGCAATCGATGTGCGCGGAATACCGCATCTTCGGCGAACACACGGCCGGCGGGATGGCGGATTACACGGTCGTCCCCGAACGCAATCTCTATGCACTTCCCAATCATGTCAGGTTTGAACATGCAGCGGCCGTCCCTGCATGCTACACAACGGCGTGGCGCATGCTGGTGTCCGTCGCTAAACTGCGCGCGGGTGAGGATCTATTGGTGGTCGGCGCCTCAGGAGGTGTAGGATCAGCGGCGCTCGTGA
>Ga0184610_1000071_pt1 | contig 24920 bp, 24 predicted proteins | sample PLM1_100_coex_FD_133011 | JGI IMG/M metagenome (GOLD analysis project Ga0184610, IMG submission 133011) | Groundwater sediment microbial communities from an aquifer in East River, Colorado, USA - PLM1_100_coex | ecosystem: Environmental > Terrestrial > Soil > Riparian zone | place: USA: East... | reverse complement strand
TCAGTCCGAGAACCGCCGCATCGTGAAGAAGTTGCTGGCCGCAGGCGTGCGGCCGGCCGCGCCCCGGAAGGCGGAGTATCGGGGGCCGCTGGCCGGCAAACGCGTTGTGTTCACAGGGACGCTCGCGCGTCTCCCGCGAACCCGGGCTGAAGCGCTGGCCAAAGAGCACGGGGCCATTGTGGGCGGGAGCGTTTCAAGCAAGACCGATTATCTTGTGATCGGAGAGGACCCAGGATCCAAACTCGACAGGGCGCGTAAGTTGAAAATAGCGATCCTGAACGAGAAAGAGTTCGAGAAGCTGGTCAGATCCTGACCACCGTGCGTGTCGCCACCGTTCTCCTCGCGATCATCCTGGCCGGCGCGGTCTTCGGGCTCTGGTGGTTCACGCGGCCCGTTGACGCCACCGTCACGGTGTATTTCGTCCGCGACGAAGGGATTGTCAGCACGGTCGCCCCGGTCGAGCGCACGGTTCGTGGACGGCGCAACACGTCTCTTGTCACTGCTGCCCTGCGGGAACTGCTCGCGGGTCCAACGGACACGGAACGTGCATCTGGACTGACCACCGCGATTCCCGAAGGCACGACGCTCCGGAGTGTACGGCTGGAGCGTGGGACGGTCATCGCCGATTTCACTCGCGCTGTCGAATCGGGAGGCGGCAGCGCCAGCATGCTGGCGCGATTCTGGCAGATTGTGTATACCGCCACGCAGTTTCCGGCAGCGCCCCGTGTGCGCTTCCTCATTGAAGGACAGCAGAGGGAATCGATGGGTGGGGAGGGAGTCGTGATTGACCGGCCAATCGAACGGCTGGCGACGCCGCCCCGCTTCTGAAAAGACGGGAACGCGGGAACTGGGGAATGCGGGAACGCGTCACTGCGGTTACCGGTTCCCGTGTTCCCGCGTTCCCTGTTCCCGTACTTCGCAGGAATAACCGCTACAGTAGTGAATCCCCTACCAAATTGATCGGCGGGGCGACTCCGGGCCCACGGGAAATTCGCTGCGCGAATTTCTGGGTGGAGACGTGGTAAGCGAAATATTCGCGGAGGATATTGAGGCGCTGCTCGGGCGACTGGAGGGCGTCGCCTCCGCGCGCGTCGTCGCCAACGACGCGGGACAGATCGAGCGGATCTACGTCACCGCCGCCGCCGATCGTGACGAGGCCGCGCTGCGCCGGATGGTCGGCGCGGCGTTAATGTCTCAGTACTCGCTCGCCATCGACGGATGGCGGATCCGAATCGCCCGGCTCCGTCCACAGCACGATGCCCCGGCCGGCCGTTGGGAGCTCAGCCGGATGGAGGAGCTGCTCAGCCCTACGACTTCTCGCCTGACGGTACAGCTGCGGGCCGACGACAACCGCGGCCGCGGCCTCACCGGCAGTGCCGAAGGGGCGACAGATCAGGCCACCCGCCGGCGAACGGCCGCCCTCGCAACACTTGATGCCCTCAAGTCGGTGTTCGAAGCCGAAGGGTGGAAGCCCTCAATTGAAGCCATTACCTCGGTTCCGCTCACTGACGGTGACGCAGTCGTTGTAGGGATCTCCCTGTCATCGCCTGTGGATTCGCAACTGCACGTCGGCACGGCAGTCTCCGAGGGCAACGAAGCCGAAGCCGTCATCGCAGCCACGCTTGAGGCGATCGGCAAACGCACTCTTCAATCCGACGAAGGAGGCTGGACCATGAAAGATCGGCGCGAGCAACTCGAGGCGATGCGAGCGCACTACCGGAGCCGGCGAGAAGTGCAACGTGACCTGCCGGTCTTGAGCGAATCGGAGCGATCGGAACCCGCGCACGAAGAGGACGAACACGTCCAAGAAGATGGGACCGCTCGTCTGGAGCAGATCAGGCCGGAGCGGCCCGGTGGCGCGGCTGTCGAGGGACGATCCGAGCCAGGCCGTAGTGGGGACCAGCGCTCAGGTTCGAAGGGAGCGATGGAAGACGAGTACTTCCGTCACCTTATCACCACTGGAATTCCCATCCACATCCGGTGCCGTGACGGGTATGAAATCGCGGAAGCGGTGCTCAAGGAGTTCGGATCCTACACACTGCTCGTAGAAACCGACGAGGGTAGGGAACTGATCTTCAAACACGCGATCATTTCGATTCATCCGATGCGTTTGAAAGAATAGCGGGAAGGCGTCGAGCAGTTTAGAAATAGGACCGGGGACCCCGGTCCTATTTCATTGCCGCCCGAATCCCGTAGAAAGGTGAACCTGCATGCCTGACGATCGTCTGGAAGATCTGCGGCGGAGGCGCGAGCAAGTGAAGGCCCTGGGAGGGGCTGAGCGCGTGCAACGCCAGCACGAGGCCGGCAAGCTCACGGCGCGCGAGCGATTGGACCATTTGCTCGATCCGGGAAGTTTCAGTGAGTCGGGGATGTTCGTGACACACCGGGCGCGTGAGTTCGGCATGGATAAGGCCGACGCGCCTGCCGATGGCGTCATTACCGGCTATGGGACCATCGATGGCCGCCTTGTGTTTGTGTTCTCACAGGATTTTACCGTCCTGGGAGGATCACTCGGCGAGGCTCATGCCGGGAAGATCATCAAGGTGATGGACGCTGCCTTGCGCGCTGGGGCGCCGGTGATCGGGTTGAATGACTCCGGTGGAGCCCGAATTCAGGAGGGCGTGGCCAGCCTCGGCGGATACGCGGACATCTTTCTACGCAACACCCTTGCGTCCGGCGTGATTCCGCAGATCTCAGCGGTCCTCGGCCCCTGCGCCGGCGGCGCCGTGTACTCGCCCGCGATCACGGATTTCATCGTCATGGTGCGCAAGACCAGCTACATGTTTGTGACTGGTCCGCAAGTCCTCAAGGCAGTGACCCGTGAAGACGTTGGGTTCGAAGAGCTCGGCGGCGCCGACGTCCATTCCTCGCGGAGCGGCGTGGCCCACTTCGTCGCTGCTGACGACGTCGAGTGTCTGCAGCTCATCCGCCGCCTGCTCTCCTACCTGCCACAGAATAACCTCGACGACCCGCCGCGAGTGGAGACCGGCGACGATCCGGCGCGGATGGATGCGGAACTCGACCGCATCATCCCGGATGATCCGACGAAACCGTACGACATGCATGAGGTGATTGGCCGGATCATCGATACTGAGTCGTTCCTCGAAGTCCACGCCCATTACGCACAAAATCTTCTCGTGGGCTTCGCGCGGCTCGGCGGTCACACCGTCGGCATCATCGCGCAGCAGCCCGGCATCTTGGCCGGCGTCCTCGATATCGCGTCAGCGACCAAGGGCGCGCGCTTCATTCGATTTTGCGACGCGTTCAACATTCCGCTGATCACGTTTGTTGATGTCCCGGGGTTCTTGCCCGGTGTGGAGCAGGAACACGGCGGGATCATCCGTCACGGCGCGAAGCTGCTCTTCGCCTACTGTGAAGCCACGGTCCCCAAGCTCGCAGTGATCACGCGGAAAGCCTACGGGGGCGCGTACGATGTCATGTCGAGCAAGCACGTGGGTGGCGATCTCAACCTCGCCTGGCCCACGGCCGAGATCGCGGTGATGGGGCCGGAAGGCGCGATCGAGATCGTCTTCCGGCGAGAACTGTCTGATGCCAAGGACCCCGATGCGCTCCGCGCGCAACTCGTGTCCGAATACCGGGCGCAGTTCGCCAACCCATATGTCGCGGCTTCGCGTGGCTACGTCGACGACGTCATCGCCCCCCGGGAGACGCGGCCACGGTTGATTTCGGCGCTACGGGCGCTCGCGACCAAACGTGTTGCGAATCCGAAGAAGAAGCACGGCAATATCCCGCTCTGAGAGGGAGAGACCCAGGCGTGGATGAAGGAGTAAGCGTTCCCACCCAAGCCATGGAACTCGAATACGTTTCCGGTGAAGACAAAAAGTTTCGCGACTGGCTCCGGCGGTATCGCGAAGAGACAGTGGGCGAGCCGCCGCCCGACGAGTGGCTTGACGCCTATCTCAAGCACATTTTTCTGGAGCAGGGGAAGAACCGACACATCTGGTGGGGCGTCGATGCAGGGAAGAAAGTGGGATTTGCGGTGGCAATTCTGACGCCGCAGGCGCCCGACAAGTCGAAGGTCCAGGGCATGGTCGCCGAGTTCTTCATCTATCCTGAGTACCGTCGTGAGGGAGTCGGCCGCCGCCTCGCCGAGGCCGTGATTGCGTTCCTGCACGAGCGGGGCGCCAATGACATCCACGCCTCCGTGACCGCTGGCAACGTCCGCGGGCTGCGCTTTTGGGAGGCCTGTAGCTTCCAGATTTCCCGATACGTCCTCGTGCACCGGCCCGGACTGAAACTGCAAGAGGAAGAAGAAGAAGAACTCTGAGCGCGTGGTCAGTCCTGATCGCCAACCGCGGTGAGATCGCCGTGCGCATCGTCCGGTCCTGCCACGAGCTCGGCTTTCGTGCGGTCGCGGTTTACTCGCCCGTGGACCGGCGGGCGCGTCACGTTATCCTCTCTGACGAAGCCTACGCTCTACCCGGCGACGAGCCGGCGGCTTCCTATCTGAACAGCGCCGCCCTGCTTGAGATTGCGCGACGGGCGCGCGTGAATGCCGTGCATCCGGGCTACGGATTTCTCTCGGAGAATCCGGCGTTCGCCGCGGCGTGCCAGGAAAGCGGCGTGACCTTCGTGGGCCCGCCTTCATCTGTTCTCGCAGAATGCGGCGACAAAGCCCGCACGCGTGAACGGCTGGTCCAAGCCGGAGTCCCTGTGCTTCCGGGCACCAATGCTGTTTCGGATGAGGACGCACGCGCCGCCGCTGCGCGTGTGGGATTTCCGCTTCTGATCAAAGCGTCCGGAGGTGGCGGAGGCAAAGGAATCCATCTTGTCCGCTCCGCCGGAGAGTTACCTTCCACGTTACGGCTGGCCCGCGGCGAAGCCAGAACCGCGTTCGGCGACGATCGTGTGTACCTTGAGCGCTGGCTCCCGGATGCGCGCCATATCGAAGTACAGATCCTCGCAGATACGCACGGGCGGATCGCCGCGGTCGGAGAGCGCGACTGCTCGGTGCAGCGACGTCATCAGAAGCTCATTGAAGAGACTCCCGCGCCCGGCCTCGCCCCCTCCATGCAGCGCCGGCTGCTCCAAGCCGCCGAGACCGGCGCGAGAAAACTCGGCTACGTAAACGCCGGAACCTTTGAGTTCCTAGTGCAGGGGGACGAGTACTACTTCCTCGAGGTGAACGCACGTTTGCAGGTCGAGCATCCAGTGACGGAGTTGGTCACGGGCATGGATCTCGTCGTCCAGCAATTTCGCATTGCTCGAAGGGAAGCGCTGAGTATCGAGGTGCCCATCTCACCACGTGGTCACGCCATTGAGTGCCGGATCAGCGCTGAAGATCCCCACGAAGGGTTCTTGCCGTCGACGGGAACGGTAGGCGGGCTTGCCGAGCCCGGTGGGCCTGGCATCAGGGTCGACAGCGCGCTCTCCCCGGGGATGGAGGTGACCCGCCACTACGATCCCCTGCTGGCAAAGGTCATTGCCTGGGGGACGACCCGCGGCGAGGCGCTCGCGCGGATGAGACAGGCCCTTCTCGAGACCGCGGTTGGCGGGATTGCGACGACGGTCCCGTTTCACCTCTGGGCGCTGAATGATCCGGCATTCGTCGCCGGGAACCACGATACGCGGTTCGTGCGAGGATGGAACGAACGCGAGCCGCGGGGCGATCTAATCCCCGCTGTTTTGGCTGCGGCTGCGTTTGAGCAGGCCGAAGGGCGCCGTCTCCGCTTTCCGCCGGACACAAGAAATGGCGGATGGCGCCGAGCGGCAAAGGACGAGAGCGTTGACCGATTTTGAGATCATGTCCGGCCATGACCGGTTCGCAGTGCAGGTGCGGGAGGCTCCTGGTGGTCTCGAAGTGTCAATCGACGGGCGTGTTCACCGCGTGGAACTGCTACGTTGGGTTGAGCCGACCCATTTCGTCCTTGCCATTGATGGCGCATCGAGGCCGGTCGAGATCGTGCGAGCCGGAGATGAGCTCCGTGTGAGGCTGGGCTATGAGCAATACCGACTGCAGGTCACACCACGAATTTCAATTCCGCGCAGGGGAACCGCCGGCCGATCTTCTTCAGCGGACGTGCGCATCGTTGCGCCGATGCCGGGCTTGATCGTGGCCGTGCAGGTGGGTCCAGGATCTCACGTTGAGCAGGGTGCGGTGGTCGTGATCATGGAGGCGATGAAAATGCAGATGGAGATCCGCACACCGCGCTCAGGTCATATTTCAGTCATATCGGTGAAGCCCGGCGAGGAGGTCGCGAAAGGGCAGATACTTGCTACACTCAAAACACAGTGAACATGGACGAAAATGACGGGCGGACAAAAAAAGAGACTTCGGATGGGATTGAGGTGCGCAACGTTTACACTCCCGGCGAGGTCGACCTCAACTACCGGCGCGATCTCGGCTTTCCAGGTGAATATCCGTTCACGCGGGGCCTCCACCCGACAATGTACCGAGGCCGATTGTGGACGATGCGCCAGTACGCCGGCTTCGGCACCGCGGAAGAATCCAATGCGCGTTACCGCTACTTATTGAGCCAGGGGCAGACCGGCCTCTCGATTGCCTTCGATCTCCCGACGCAGATGGGCTATGACTCCGACCACCCGATGGCCGAAGCGGAGGTCGGCATGGTCGGTGTGGCCGTCGACTCGCTGGCGGACATGGAAGTGTTGCTGCGTGGTCTTCCGCTCGACACAATCTCCACGTCGATGACCATCAATGCGACCGCCTCGATCCTCCTCGCCATGTACGTTGCCGTGGCGGAAGAGCAAGGTGTGGCGCTCACCGCGATTTCGGGCACGACGCAGAACGACATCCTTAAGGAGTACATCGCCCGGGGCACCTACATCTACCCACCCGGGCCATCACTGCGCCTGATCACCGATGTCTTTACGTATTGCTCCGATCACCTGCCGAAGTGGAATCCGATTTCGATCAGCGGCTACCACATTCGCGAAGCCGGAGCCACGGCGGTGCAGGAAGTGGCGTTCACGCTCGCCGACGGCATGACCTACCTGCAGGCGGCGGGCGCCGCGGGTCTATCCGTGGATCGCATCGCCCCGCGGTTGTCGTTCTTCTTCGCGGCACAGATGAATCTCTTAGAGGAAGTGGCGAAGTTTCGCGCGGCGAGGCGCCTGTGGGCGAAGGTCGTGCGCGAGAAGTTCGGGGCGACCGACCCTCGTTCTATGATGCTGCGCTTCCATACGCAGACTGCTGGCGTCGCGCTCACCGCTCAGCAGCCCAACAACAACGTGGTCCGCGTGGCGATCCAGGCTCTGGCCGCGGTGCTCGGCGGCACCCAGTCCCTGCACACCAACGCGCGGGACGAAGCCCTGGCCCTGCCGACTGACGAGTCGGCGTTGTTGGCACTCCGGACGCAGCAGATCATCGCCCATGAGAGTGGGGTTGCAAACACCGTCGATCCGCTTGCCGGTTCTTATTACATCGAGCAGCTGACGCATGACATTGAGCAGAAAGCGGCCGCGCTCATGGATCAGATCGAGCAGGTTGGCGGTGTGCTCCGGGCGCTCGAGACCGGATGGATTCAAGCGCAGATTGCGGAGACCGCCTATCGGGAGTCGACGCGGATCGAATCGGGCGATCAGGTTGTCGTCGGGGTGAACCGTTATCAGACTGATCAGTCGGCGCGCCCCACGACCATGCGAGTGCCGAAAGAAGTTGTGCAGCGGCAGAAAGAGCGAGTGCGCCGCGTGCGCAGAGAACGCAGTGGTGATGCTGTTGAGCGGGCGCTGGGACGGCTACGCCGTGCGGCCGGTGGCGACGAGAATCTCATGCCGCACATCATTGAGGCCGTCAAAGCTTATGCGACGATCGGTGAAATCTGCGACACTTTTCGAGCCGTATTCGGGGTACATAAACCTACCGTTAGCGTTTGACCAGTGGACACGAATTCACTTCTTGACGAAGCTTTGTCGGGTTCTCATCAAGCGATCGGGCGTTTGATCTCACTCGTCGAGGATCAGGTCCCGGAAGGGTATGCGTTGCTCCGTCAATTGCACAAGAAGATCGGACGCGCGTATGTCGTGGGCATCACCGGACCTCCCGGCGCGGGCAAGAGCACGCTCGTCGACGCGCTGACGAAGATCCTACGGCGTGCCGGCAAGCGCGTCGCGATCGTGGCCGTTGACCCGACGAGCCCATTTACCGGCGGCGCACTGCTGGGCGACCGCATCCGCATGCAGGACCATGCGACGGACAACGGGGTCTTCATCAGAAGTATGGCCACACGTGGAAGCCTGGGTGGACTGGCGCCTGCGACCTCTGATGCCGTGAAGATCCTTGATGCGATGGGGTACGACGTCGTCTTCATCGAAACCGTCGGGACCGGCCAGGCCGAAGTGGACGTGGTGGGCGCCGCCGACACGGTCGTGATCGTGCTCATTCCCGGTCTCGGCGATACGGTCCAGACGATGAAAGCCGGCATCATGGAGATCGGAGATCTGTTCGTGGTGAACAAAGCCGACCAGGGCGATGGCGATCGTACGCTGACCGAAATCAAGATGATGCTCGGGCTGCGGCCGCATTCCGCCTGGCAGCCGCCCGTTCTCAAGACGGTCGCGACCACGGGTACCGGAATTCAGGCCGTCCTTGACGCTATCGACACGCACCGGCGGCATCTTGAGGACAAGGACCTCCTCGAAGAGAAACGCCACCGCCGGCGGGCGGCGGAGATTCTGCGAGCGGTCGAAATGCGAATCAAGGATCGCGTGCTCGACGCCGCCACGCGCAGCGGCCGGCTGGAAGAACTTGCACAACGAGTCCATGCGGGAGAACTTGATCCCTATTCTGCCGCCGATGAGTTACTGAACGGTTGATGAAGTTAGATCACGTCGGTATTGCTGTGAAGAATATTGAAGCGTCCTCAAAATTGTATCGAGGATACCTCAGCCTCAGTGAAGTCGAACGCGAAGAATTACCTGAGGAGCAGGTGCGGGTCGCGTTCTTTGACGCCGGTGGAACTCGGATCGAGCTACTGGAGCCTATCGGACGGCGCGGCCCCCTGGCGCGGTTTCTGGCCACGCGCGGTGAGGGGATGCACCACGTGGCGTTCGCCGTCAGTGATCTCCAGAGCGCCCTCAAAGAGGCCGTAGCCGCAGGCCATCGACCTGTCGATGCTCAGCCACGCCGTGGCAGTGGCGGCCGGCTCATCGCGTTCATTCATCCGAGCACAACGCATGGCGTTCTCATTGAGCTGATCCAGGTCGTCTAGAACTGACAAACTCGACGGACCAGAGGCCGAGGGCAAGGGAATCGGTAATTAGTCACTCCTTAGCCGAACTTCGGATTCCCGGTCCCTCGGCCTCTGGTCCGTCAACATCTCCTTAGCCGAACTTCGGATTCCCGGTCCCCCGGCCCCTTGGCCCGTCAACATCTGTGATATAATCCCGTCAGCCGGGTTCAAACTCCTCACCTTCACACATCTCGACACTAGCTCTTATTTGCCTCCGACCCCGGCCACTTCGTGGGCGAGGTGCGGGCACAGTGCCGACCGCTGCGATTTCGGAAGGCCTCTCGCAGTCTGTTCTCTCAGTTGCTTCGCAGTCGTCAGATCAAATTCGAATCTCTCCCCAGATCCGCGCAGGAATGCTCAGCGCGCTGATCGTTGCTGTGGGACTGGCCTCCACGTTGGGTGGAGGTCTCATTTACGCGTATCTCAGGAAAGATGTCCAGATTGTCATCGGAGAGACCGTCATGAAGCGCGCGACATACAAGCGGACGGTCGGGCAGGCATTGGACGAAGCGGGTATACGCCTCACCCAGGACGACGAAGTATCACTCCCGTTGCGGACCCGGTTGCAAGAGGGTATGAGCCTGGTCGTGAGACGCGCGGTGCCGCTCACGCTCAAGGTCGATGGCAAAACCGTGGCGCTGCACAGCGCGGCGCCGAGCGTACTCGAGGTTCTCCGGCGCCGTCACGTCGCGGTCCACGCGCTGGACAAAGTCTTCCCATCACCCGGCGCGGTGCCCACGGCGGGTATGACCATCCGGGTCGTGCGCATCGAGCAGCAGATCCTCGTCGAGCAGGTCGAGATTCCGTATCAAGTCCAATCATCAAGTGATCCCCTCACGCCTCGCGGGATCATGCGCATCAAAGCCCCGGGGAAGAACGGTTTGAAGGAACGCGCGTTCAAGATTACGTTTGCGGACGGCCAGGCCGCTCACCGTACGCTCGTGGGGGAGCGCGTCGTGCGCAATCCGCTGGACCGCGTGGTCACGATGGGCTCGCAGGTCCAGATGGCGTCGCGCGGCGTGTTCGCGGGCCGTGAGGTGTTGGAAATGGTGGCCACCGCGTACTCGCCGTATTGCTGCCCGGGCGTCGACAACATCACGTCGATCGGAATGTACGCCGGGTATGGCGTCGTGGCCGTTGATCCGAAGATCATCCCCCTGCGCAGCCGGCTTTACATTGAAGGATATGGTTACGCGGTCGCTGGCGACGTCGGCAGCTGGATCAAGGGGATGCGCGTCGACCTCGGCTTTGCGACCAAGGGTGAGGCCATCCGGTATGGACGGCGTCCCGTGCGCGTCTATATCCTCTATAAACACGAGAGAAAACAAGCCTCCGCAAGATAACTGCGGTCGTAGGTCGTAGGTCATGGGTCGTGGAAAAGATCAAAACATTCTACGACCTACGACCAACGACCCACGACCGCCTTTGTGTTTCTCCCCCGGTGATACGATAGAAAAGATGAGTTCGTCCAGTCGCGTGTCGTCTTTGGCGACGCCCGGCGCCACAGCCGAGGTTCTCCGCCGGTTTGGAATTCGTCCCCGCAAGCGATTCGGTCAACACTTCCTCATCAGCCAGCGCGCGCTGGACCGGATCCTCGAGGCGGCAGATCTGTCGTCAGGGGATAGTGTCCTGGAGATTGGCGCAGGTCTCGGTACCTTGACGACCTCGCTGGCCGAGCGCGCAGGCAGCGTGATCGCCGTGGAGGTCGACGAAGACCTCATCCCTGCGCTGCGCATGGCGGTGAGTCACTACCCCAACGTGCAGATCGTCCACGCTGACATTATTGATCTCATGGAAGAGGGAAGACCTTCTTCTTTTACGAAGGTCGTTGCGAATCTCCCTTACAACGTCGCCTCCTTGCTCATCGTTAAGCTCGTGGAAACTCCGCTCGGACTCTCGCGCATGGTGCTCACCGTGCAGCGGGAGGTGGCGACCAGGCTCGCGGCATCTCCCGGGACAAAAGCCTACGGCGCGCTCAGCGTGGCTGTGCAATTTCGGGCGACGGTCCAGGTCGTAGACCGTGTGCCGGCGACCGCGTTCTACCCTCCGCCCGACGTCGAGTCGGCGATCGTGCGGATCGACGTGCGCGCGCGGCCTGCCGTAAATGTGACCGATGAACGCAGGTTTTTCGCGGTGGTGCGGGCTGCGTTTGGCCAGCGCCGAAAGACCCTCCGCAATGCCCTCACCGGCCTCGGGATCCGGCCCGCTGCGGTTGCCGAGGCCTGCCTTGCGGCCGGCATCGATCCACAGCGTCGCGGGGAAACGCTCTCGCTTCAGGAGTTCGCGGCGCTCAGCGCGAAGGTCACTCCATCATGACGCAGCTTTCCAGCGACGACCTCCGCGAGTTCTACTCGGCCGGCGCTCGCGTCATGACCCGATCGCTGATCCGCGAGCTGCTTAAACTCACGCGGCGCGGCGGCATGATCTCGTTTGCGGGCGGCCTGCCCGATCCCGCGACATTCCCTGTGAACGAGTTGAAGCACATCACGTCCGACATCCTCGATAAGCAGCCGCATCTCGCTCTGCAGTACGGCCCAACCGAAGGTGACAGCAACCTAAAGGATGAGCTGGTGAAGTGGATGGGCAAGGACGGCATCGATGTTGGTCGAGACCAAATTCTCATCACCAGCGGATCCCAGCAGGGCCTCGACCTCGTGGGCCGGGTGTTTCTCGATCCCGGGGATCCGCTGATCGTCGAGCTGCCATCCTACATGGCCGGACTGCAGGTGTTCCGCAGTTGCCGTGCGGAGATGATCGGCGTACCGCAGGATGACGCGGGCATGCGCACCGACCTGCTGGAGCAAACCCTCGCAAGGTTGGCGCGCGAGGGGCGGCGCCCAAAATTCATCTACGTGGTTCCGGATTTCCAGAACCCGTCCGGCGTCACGATGACCGAGGAGCGCCGCCGCATGGTGCTCGAGCTCGCGCGCGCCTACCGGTCGTTGGTCGTGGAAGACAATCCCTACCGCGAGCTGCGGTTCGAGGGCACGCCGGTGCCGCCCCTCATGTCGCTCGATCGTGATGGGCGTGTTGTCTATCTCTCCACCTTCAGTAAGACGCTTGCGCCTGGGCTGCGTATCGCATGGATGGCGGCCTCAGAGGAATTGATCCGCCAATTCGTGACGGCCAAACAGGGGGTGGACCTCTGCTGCCCGTCGCTGACGCAGGCTATTGCTGCGGAGTATTGCGCCCGCGGTCACATCTATAAGCACTTGCCGCGCATCACGGCGTTGTACCGCAACAAGCGCGATATCATGCTGCGCGCGCTGGAACGCGAGATGCCCCCCGGTGTCTCGTGGACGAAGCCCGAGGGCGGCTTGTTCCTCTGGGTCAGGCTGCCGGAGAGCATGGACACGGAGCAGCTGCTGAGCACGGCCGTGGAAGACGAAGGCGTCGCCTACGTCGTCGGCTCAGGATTTCATGCAGACGGGGGCGGGAAGAACGCGATGCGGTTGAACTTCTCGTTCCCGTCAGAGGAACACATCGAGGAAGGTATTAAGAGGCTCGCTAGCGTCGTGAAGAAACACCTACCGGCAGCGTATGCCCGCGAGCCAAGTCGCGGGCCACGATCACCGTGAGGTCGGGTCCGGTGCCCACTTCACGCTTGATGCGGGACCGGCCGAGCACCTCGGCGACAAGTCGTGCCACTCCGGGACGTCCCGTGCGGTCGATGATCGTCGTGGAGTCGACGACGGACGGTGCATTGTCCACGCGGACGATCTGAAAGCCCATGGCCTGCAGGCGGTCCGCCATCTGCCTGGCCAGCCCCGGCACGCCGCTGCCGTTCAACACCTCAATCTGCGTCGAGGCGAGAATCGACGCATCGACGCCGTAAAACATCTCGGCGATCACCTGGCGCATCTTGGAGGAATCCGGATCCCAGTATGTGATCGAGTTGGTGCCAGGCAGCGTCGCGAACTTCAGATCCGAGCTATCCAGGCGCGCCGTAAACGCACCGAGCGTGATCAACTCGTTGAACGTCAGGTTGGTCTGGGTGTTTTCGGAGAACGCCCGCAACAGTTGGGGCGCGTTCAGCACTGACGAGGCGGACTTGAGCTTATAGAACAGCGCCAGCAGGACCTTTTGCTGACGCTCAACCCGGCCGATGTCGCCCGTGGCGTCGTGCCGGAAGCGCGCATAGTGCATGGCCCGCTCACCGTCGAGCAGCTGCCGGCCCTTCTTCAAATTGATGTGCAACCCCGCCCACGTATCCGTGTACTTCATGTCCTTTTCGACGTCGATCTCCACGCCGCCGATTGCGTCGATGATTTTGGCAAACGACTGCGGGCCCAGCTTCACGTAGTAGTGCACCGGCACGCCCAGGAAGTTGGCGACCGTCCTCACCGTGAGGCCCGGGCCGCCGAACGCATACGCGGCATTGATCTTGTTCTCGCCAAACCGCGGGATCAACACCCTCGTATCGCGGGGGATGGAGAGCGCGCTGATGCGGTTGCGCGCCGGGTCAAAACTCACCAGCATCAGGGTGTCAGACCTCGAGATCGGAAGGACCTGGCGCCGGTTGCCCAGCGACACGTCCACGCCGATCAACAGCACGTTTACTCGTGTGCTGAGCCGGAGAGGCCACGTGAACGACGTGACGTCCTCGGCGGGGCGCTCGACCTCCTGGTTCCCGGTATAGGCGCCGGCATGGGAGAAGATGTAGACCGCCATCCCGAAGCCAAAGCCGAGGCCCAGGATTGGCAGGGCCACGAGCAGCCATCGGGCGTACACCCACCACGACCCCCGGAGGCTTGGCGAGCGCGATGCTGAGGGCGCCGGCGAGTTGGGCTTCTGAGGTTGTGGTTCTTTGGCTGTGGTCACAGGAGTTGTTCCAAGCGATACCTAACTACAATAGCATACCTGCCTCGGAGTGGAGGTATCGCCATTCTCGTTCGTTTGTGCCGGTATCCTGCTTCGGCACCCCTCTCTATTGCGTACCCGCTCAGAACCCCAAATTGGCTTGTGAATCCTGACTCTGGTGGAGGTGTGAGCCTTGTCGCTTGAGGTTGGAAAGGCCATCGAAGGAGGTAAGCCCGTGAAGGAGCTCCATCTCAACGCGTACGCCAAGATCAATCTCACGCTGGACGTGCTGGAGGCGCGCAGCGACGGTTACCACGATATCGAAACCGTCATGCACACGATCGCGCTCCATGACTCCGTGACGCTTCGCGAAGCAGGCGCGGGTGTCGAGGTCATCGTGCACGATGGCGAGGTGCCAAACGACCACCGTAACCTCGTGATGCGCACCGCACAGCTATTACGCGACACTTTCAAGGTCGACCGCAACGTGCAGATCGAGCTCACGAAGCGCATTCCCGTGGCAGCCGGGTTGGGGGGCGGTAGCGCCGACGCGGCGATCACCCTCATTGGACTTGCGCAGATGTGGAAATTGCGACTCGATGGCCGGGAGCTGCTGGCGCTGTCTCTCAAGCTCGGTTCCGACGTGCCCTTCTTCCTCGAAGGCGGCGCGGCCGTGGCGAGAGGTCGTGGGGAACGCCTCACGCTGCTCCCGCCGCTGCCGACGACCTGGGTGGTGCTGGCGCGACCGCAGATTCCAGTCAGCACGACGTGGGCGTATAAGCAGTTCAGCGGGAGCACGCCGGCCGGGCGACCCAACACCGCGGCCATGATCACCGCGGTGCAGCGCGAGGACGTGCGCGAGGCCGGCCGGCTCGTGGGCAACGTGTTTGAAGATGTGATCGCTGGGTCGCACCCTGTCGTGGGAGACCTCAAAGCACGCATACTCCGCGGCGAAACATATGGCGCGGGCATGAGCGGCACTGGTCCAACAGTGTTTGGGCTCATGGCGAACGAAGCGGCGGCGTTGAGAGTGGCCGACACCCTGCGTGCGCTTCCTGACGTCGATGTCTTTGTCACGCGGACGTTTGCCGAGGCGCGCTGACTGGGAGCTGGAAAGCCTGCACAACGAGCTGGAGAGCTAAGAAGCTGGAAAGCAGAATCGACTTCCGGTTGCTTTTCAGCGTTTCAGCTCTCCAGCTTTTCAGCTCTGTCATGATTGACGCGATTGTTCTGGCGGGGGGCGGGCGCGAAGCCGGCTTACCACCTGGACTTCCAAACAAAGCCTTCATTGAAATAGCAGGGCGGCCGCTGGTCGGCCACGTCGTGGAGGCCCTCCGGCGCGCGCAGGGCGTCGGCCGGATCGCCGCGGTCGGCCCACCCGAACTTCGCTCCGCACTGCCCCAGGATGTCACGCTCGTACCCGACGCCGGCGAGGTCATGGACAATGTCGCTCGGGCCGTTGAGATGCTCCGGGCATCGTCGATGACCCTTGCCGTAGCCTCTGATCTCCCGCTGTTGTCGCCCCCTGCCATCGAGGAGTTTCTGGCCGTCTGTGCAACACACCGCGCCGATTTCTTTTATCCCATCGTCCCAAAAGACGCGGTCACCTCGCGCTTTCCGACCGTCAGCAAGACGTACGTCACCGTTGCCGAGGGCACGTTCACCGGGGGCAGCGTGATGTTGTTCAACGCGCAGGTCGTGGACCGCGTCCGACCGTTCGTCGAGCGGATCATCTCGGCGCGGAAAAAGCCTTGGCTGATGGCCCAGATGTTCGGCTGGGCGATCGTCATGAAGTTCTTTAGCGGAACCCTCAGCATCGATGAGGTCGTGACCCGCGCCACGGAGATTGTCGGCATCGCGGTGAAGCCGGTGATCGTGCCGAGACCAGAACTTGCGCTGGACGTCGACGTGGACAAGCCCGAGAACCTTGAGGCGATCAGGCAAGAGCTGGAACGGCGCAGAGCCTATGGCCAAGCGTGAACGCCGTGCGGGGCGCCTGCGGCGGGGTGAGCGGATGGTCATCATGGCTCACCATCTGCTCAACGCCCCCAACCGCCTGTTCCCGCTCGGAAAGTTTGTGGAGATGTTGAATGCCGCGAAGTCGACGATCAGCGAGGATCTCGGCTTCATGCGTCAGGCGTTTGAGCGGTTCCACGTCGGGCGCGTCGAGACGCTCGCCGGGGCCGCTGGCGGCGTGCGCTACCTCCCGCACCACGGCCGTGAGCGAATCCGAGCGGTGGTCGAGGAGATCTGCGCCAAACTGCGCGATTCCAGCCGCGTGTTGCCCGGCGGATTTCTGTACACGACCGATCTCATCTCCTCACCGCAGCACGTGACGGCGATCGGTGATGCGTTTGCGACCTTCTTCGCGGACAGCCGGCCGGATGTCGTCCTGTCAATGGAAGTCAAGGGCATTCCCCTCGCGCTCATGACAGCGCGCGCCTTTGACGTTCCGCTGGTGACGATTCGCCGTGGCGCGCATGCGACCGACGGGCCGGCGGTCAGCGTGAACTATGTATCGGGATCGTCGCGCTTGGTCCAATCGATGACCCTCCCGCTGCGCGCGATCACCCCGGGCTCGCGCGTCCTGTTCATTGACGACTTTCTGCGGGGCGGGGGAACGGCTCGGGGCGTCTTCGACTTGATGCGAGAGTTCCGCGCGGAGGTCGTCGGGATCGGTGTGCTCATCGAAACGGCAGCACCCAAAGAAAAACTTATCAGTCGGTATATCTCGCTGATCGAGTTCGCGGGTACCACCGACGCGGGCGAGGTACTGGTCTCCCCCAGCCGCTGGGTGCAGCCGAGCTGAGCGTCGCTACGTTCCTGTTCGATCTGGACGGAACCCTGCTCGACGCGTATCAGTCACACTACCGCGTCTACGAAGGTGTGTTCACAGGTCTGCGGTTGCCGTTTGATGAGTCTGCCTACGTTCAGCACTACTCTCCGAATTGGTATCTGTTTTACGAGCGACTGGGCGTGCCAAGAGATCGGTGGGATGAAGCCGATCGGTTGTGGCTGCAGCACTACGCGCAGGAGACGCCGCGAGAACGTCCTGGAGCGAGTGAGGCCCTGAGGCTCATTCGAGCGTCGCATCGCGCGCTCGGTCTTGTTACCTCAGGCGACCGCAGCCGGGTCGTGCACGATCTCGAACGAATGAATTGGACCGCGCTCTTCGACGTCGTCGTGTGCGGAGGAGACGTCATCGAACGTAAGCCTCATCCGGCCGCCGTAAACCACGCGTTGAGGCAGCTGGAACAGGTTCCTTCGGAGGCCGCATATGTCGGCGATACGATCGAGGATGTGGAGATGGGCAAAGCAGCCGGCGTGATGACGATTGCGATCGCCGGAGGATTTTCGTCGCGAGAAGCCCTCGAACGCGCCGGTCCCGACCGCCTCATCGAATCTCTGGACGAGCTCGCGGATTTGCTCTAGTGTTTTCGCGTTGCCGCGCTACCGCGCTACCGCGATTGCCCGTTGCCGCGTCTGCCACCAAGCGGCCATTGTGAGTGGGATCAGCGCCGCGGCGGCTCCGACCATGCCCATCGCGCCGTAGCCGACCGAAGCGAACACGAGTCCGCTGCCGAGACTTCCTACCGCAGACGCCAGGCCGATCAGAAGATCATTGAAGCCCTGCGTCCGCGCCCGCTCGGCAGGGGACAATTGGTCGGCGAGCAGCGTCGAGCCGGCCACGTAGCAGAAGTTCCAGCCCAAGCCAAGCAGAAAGAGCGCAACCGTCAGTGGCACGACCTGCGGCGAGAGGGGCGCGGTCAGCGTGGCAAGGATGAGGATGGCGGCTCCGGCCATGATGACGGGACCACGTCCCCACCGGTCGGCCAGCCGTCCTGAGATCACCGAGAACGCGTACATGCCAACGACATGTGACGAGATGACGAACGAGATGCTCGTCAGTGGATGATCGTGGTTGCGCATGTGTAGGCTGGTAATCACCATCAGCATGGCCATCACCATTTGGCCGAAGACCATCGACGTCACCGCGACCATCGCGGGCGGCTCGCGGAGAATCTCGCCGATCCTGCGGGCGGGACCGCTGATGGGACTCGTCTCTTGGTGGAGGAGACTGATCGCCTCTCCCACTTCTCTCGGTTCGGGGCGCAGCCAGATGAAGAGCACCATCGCGGCCCCCGCGGCGAGCAGCATGCTGACAACGAAGGGGATGATGAGTTCCCCCAGTAGACCTTCGTTCGCGAATCTCGACGACGCGCCCGCGAGCAGTGGGCCGGCGATCGCGCCGATCGAGCCTCCGAGCACCACGCCGCTGATCGCCCGCGCGCGCCGGTCGGGTGGATGCACTTCTCCGGCCACGAACCGGGACAGCGCAAGCGCAGCACCTGCCACCCCCACGAGCGCCGCGCCCACGAGCAGGAGCGCGAAGGACTTTGTGATTGCGCCGGCCGCGGCAAGCAACGATGCCAGCACACCGATGCCCATTCCGAGAATAAGCGACGGCCTGCGGCCGAGCCGATCCATCGCATATCCCCAGCCGAAAGATGACAATGCTTGTCCGAGGAGGGAGACCGTGGCGGGGAGACCAGCAAGCGCCTGCCGTCCTGTGAGCTCTGCTCCGAGGATCGGAAACACTGGGAAAATGGCGATCGAAGCGGCGGAACCGATGCTCTGCACGAAAAACAGCGTTCTGCTGATGCGCCGCGCCGCTGCAGAATGATCGTCAAGCATGCCCCGCGTTTCGTCGCCCTCTGGGTATTTCCTCGTTTGCACTACTGGAGTATAATTAGGTTATCGACGCGGGGTGGAGCAGCCAGGTAGCTCGTCGGGCTCATAACCCGAAGGTCGCAGGTTCAAATCCTGCCCCCGCTACCAAATCAGTGAGGGTCCTCTGGTGAGGGCCCTCTTATTCTTGCCAGATTGGAGACGAAGAGAATGACTGCGCACAGACATACTCGCCGGCAGCGAGCGCCCACCGCATGTCAGCGGTGCGGCAGACGCATCCCGCCGGTGGCAAGGAAGCATAGAGATCCATTTTGCACCCGCATCTGCGCTGAGACGACCTACGGGACAAACACCCGGCGTACATCCGCCCGTATGGTCATCGCGGGGGTACGCATCCGATCGGCCTGACAAAATGACAGGGCCGCTTCCGATGGAAGTGGCCCTCCACGCATTTCTGCTACCGTGCGTCTATCGTAATCGTCGAGGCAATTAGACCACCGTCTGCGCCAGCCGATCCTCGTACGATCACCTGCATTCCCGGCCTCAGGTCGCCGACCTTGATCGCAGTCAACCGGATGACCTGCGCGTCTCTGGGCACGGCGATGACCGCGCTCCCATCTCCCAGTCGAAGATAAAGTGTCCGCCCTTCGATCCGGCGAACATTTTGGAACACCGTGGCATTGGTCATGACGTTTCCGGTATCCATCACGAACTGCGCTTCGCGGACGCGGCCCTTGAACTCAGGCGGGAAGATGTTGATCGAGATGGCGGTCAGCGAGCCGTCAGGCTCGCGGCGGGCCGTGACGCCGACAAACTCATTGCGCTTGATGTCTTCGAGTTTGACGGGCCGGCGCTGAATGACCACCGTGTCGCTGTTGATCGCAAGCCGTACCTGACTGCCGGCACGTGTCGTCACCGTCACCGAGGACGCATCGACCGCGGCGATGATTCCCTCGGTGACGCTGCCGGGCGCCGGCGCCGCCCGTACCGCGCCCGACAAGAGCACAACAGAGCTAAGAAGAGCCAAAAGGGTTTTCAACCCCGTTCACCTCCTCGGTGTGCGCAGACTATCACACCCATGCTCACGGAACAGTAACGGGAAATGGCTTACGGCCCGAGGCCGAAGGCTGCGTCGAGGGAAATTGCGCCGGGGCCAGTGAAGAGGAGAGCGAGCGCTGCGCTCATCAGTGCAAATTCAAACTCCCAGCCCCCCTTCTGGGGGTCCATGAACCCGGCTTTCTGCATCTTGCGCTTGACCAGCACGATGGCCATCAGCATGTCGATCGCGAATCCAAGCGCCAGGATCCGCGTGCCCAAGCCGAGGATGAGCAGCCCGGCGCCCACCGTTTCAAGCAGGACGACAACCCAAGCAAAGAACAGAGGCAGGGGCACGCCCATTTGTTTCAAGCCGACGGCGAAGCCGGCTGGGCCTTTAACCGGCCCCTTTGGGTCGACTTTGGGCCAGCCGTGAAACGGGAAGATTATCCCCAGCGCCAATCGCAGAATCAGCAGTCCCCAGTCGCCCGCGCCAGCAAACATCGTCTCCATATGAAACCCTACACCGGTGACTTCTGCTTCTGGCCTCTCACGGGTCGTGGAAGTTCGATTGGCGGAAGCGCGCGCTCGATCTGCGCCCTGGAAGGCTCGAGCCACGGCGGCAGCACGAGTCGTGTGCCGAGCTCGCTCAGGGGCTCATCCGTGAGGAATCCGGGTCCGTCGGTGGCGATCTCGAAGAGCACGCCGCCCGGCTCCCGGAAATAGATTGAGTGAAACCAGAATCGATCGATGATTTCGCTGATCGCGACACCGTGGTCCTGCATCTGCTGCCACCACGCTTGTTGTTCTGCATCGTTCGGCGTGCGCCACGCGACGTGATGAATGTTACCGACCGCGACGCGCCCGCGCTGCCCGCCTGAGGTAACGACCAGGTCGAGCCACGCGCCCGAGCCACCCGCCCCGACTCCAAACCGCGTCCGACGGTCCTCCTGAGCCGCCCTCCAGAATCCCAACGGCTCCTTGAGGAAAGTGGCGGTCGGATCGTCCGCACTTTCCATCAGCGTAATACCGTGAATGCCTCGAATGGCCTGCTCGGGCGGCACGGGGCCATCGGTCCAGGGTTGCCATTGCCGTGCCTCGGCGTCGGGGGCGGCCACCAACTCGAGCGCCTGCCCGTGGACATCTGAGAACGAGAGCACATCCTCGTCGAACCTGCGGCTGGGCCCCTCAAACGAAATCCCATGTTCGCGGAGCCGTGCCGTCCAGTAGGAGAGCGATGACTGCGGAATTGCCAGTGCCACCGCGCTCGCCTGTCCAACACCTTCGCGTCCGTGTAAGGCCTGGGGCCAGGCGAAGAACGTGAGGTCGGTGCCGGGGTTGCCGACCGCGTCCGCGTAGAACAAGTGATAAGTGCCGGGGTCATCCTGGTTCACCGTGCGCTTCACCAGTCTGAGTCCCAAGGTACCCACGTAAAAATCGACGTTCTCCTGGGGATCGCCTGTGATCGCGGTTACGTGGTGAATCCCCAGCAATTTCCGCGCGCGGCCGTTCATGCTGCTTGTACTAACCGCAGGCGGGTGCCGGATATTCCCTATTCTTTATGGTCGTGGCCCCAGGTCCGGCCGGCACTTCGGCATCAATTCCCGCAGTTTCGCTGCCCAGGTTTCAGCGAGCAGCCGCGGAGTCGTGCCGTTCGTCCGCGCATGCTCGCGGTCCGCGGTGATAATCAGCTGGCTGCCGACGAAAATGGCCCACTCTCCACCCGCGGGCCGCACCTGGATGTTCGACGCTGTGATCTGCTGCTTGCGGTAGGCTTCGATGATGCGCTCATTCACGATCTGTCGGCGCTGCAGGATGGACTGGCTGTCGGCCGGGAAACGGATCCGGAGCACGATCTCGTTACACACATAGATCGCACCAAAGTTGAGGTCCTGGGCGCGGGCCATGTCGACTTCGAAGATACTGACGAACGTAAGGATCACAAACGCTACGAGTCCAGCACGCATGAAGACTCCTCCCTTTGGATGGACTTTCCGGAGCATACTTACCCCGAAAGCTCCACGCCGCATCGGATGGGGGAAGACTCTCTCGTCCACTGAGCGAAAAAGACCTGGGTGGAAATGCACACGCTCCTCTACGACGCAGACTGCGGTTTTTGCCGGTGGTCGGTCAGCCGAATCCTTTCATGGGACCGCCGGGGATTGTTGCGCACCGTTCCCCTGGATGATCCTGAGGCCGGGCGGGTGCTGGGGGCCATGGATCAAGAACGGCGTTTCGCTTCATGGCACCTCGTCACGCCCGAGGGCCTCATCTATTCTGCGGGCAACGCCGTCCCTGTGCTTCTCAGATTGTTGCCGGGAGGGCGACCGGCGGCGGCGCTGGCCGCAGCGCTCCCAGGACCGGTGGAGTGGGCTTACCGCTGGGTGGCGCGGAACCGTCACCGCCTGACTCGTCTCACCAGGACAGAGGCCTGCAAGGTTGAGACAAGCCGCATAAGAAAGGTCGACGCAGGCAGCCAGGACTAGCGAAGGCTAGGCACTCCAACGAACGCGCAGGGCCCGCCAGACTCGAGAGAACCGGTGACGCGCAGCATTCGCCAGACGCCATACACCACGGTAGTACCGCCCTCTTAGGCTATCACGCAGTGCGCGTGTCAGTCGATGATCTCCATCCCAACGCTCGGCGGCGCTCAGGAGTTCCTCCATTTTGGTCCGCATTTTCCTATCCGAGATGAAGGTACGCGCCACCGCTCCCATGCGCAGGGGCTCGTGGAACGTCCTACAGTGCTCTAGCGCACCCGCAATATACAAACCGATCATAGTCCGCAGACACTTTTCGCATTTTCCGCAATTGTACTTCCCGTCTCTGCTCAAGCACACTCGTAGGTGTTCGAGTACCACTTCATTCGACGAAATGAACTTGATTTTCTGAACCCTCCGAGCCTCACACCCGTCGTGCACGATCTCAGTCGATTCTGTACTCCACATCGGGTCTAGAATCGGATGTGAACCCCACGGGAGGAGCTGGGCGTAAGATTGCGACGAAGGGATATACACCTTGCGGAACTGTGGGCTGAGCAGAAGCGCCACGCTGGCAAGGCCGGCACCGTGGTAGAATTCTCCCCACGAGGTGTATCGATCGGAAAACGTTCGGAGGTTTGTCTCCACCTCGATCAGTGGTTTCCCCAGCTTTGCTGCCGCCTCGCGTATGCTGCTCGTGACTTTCGACCGCAGCACACTGTCGTCGGCGAGGTGTTTCTCGATTCCTTGAACGAAAATCAACGCTGTAATCTCGTCCTGATTCTTAAGGAGCGTGTAGAAAGAATCGACTCCCCCCGAAAAGAACGCCCCAACACCCTTGGCAACGCTTGGCAGGGGCGATTCTCGGACCGAGACGTCCAGGGCAACCTTCTGAAACTCGGGGTTCCACACTTTGAAAATGTCCTGGATCGCTGGGATGGAGTGCATGAGGCGGGATGAAACGGGTGAAGCCAAGTGGATCGTCAAACCGTGCTTCATGGCAGGGAGCAGTAAGGCGATCAGGAGAGTCTCCGCACCATCCGTGATAAGTCCACGTGAACAGCGATAGCGTATGAGGTAGCCTTCGCCGCCGACGGAAACAGGTGCGGATAAGGTCGGCGAAGTGTCCTCATCGGTGCGCGCAATATCGCCGATTACAACATCGAGGGGATGCTCTTTGAACGAACGCATGGATGCCTGCGTGGCCTGCAACATGCGACTCGCTAGTTCTCGATCATCAAAGGGCCGGTCCATGCGGCGGGGAGAGGGCACCCGTTAGTCGTCCCGGCGGAGAGGCTCTGTGAGCGAGATGATCCACGAAGCAGGGAGCACTGACCGCCGTACCGACGCCAGATCTACGTTCGGATCGACGAGCAACTGAGGCCGCCGGCCATTGAGGCTGGCCATAATCCTTGCACGTACCTGTATGTGTGGGTAACCTTCGGCGCGCTTGAGGCGCGCCACGTAGTGGGCGAATTGCAGGATCATGTCGGGCCTCGTTTTCATCTCTCGGGCCTGGCGGCGCGTCAGGTGTTCGGCGGGGTCGATCTCCCAGGTCTGTCCAGTGGCGGGGTCGGTAGCGAAGAACCCCGCTTTGGCATTCTTTGTACGGAGCATCATGTGCCAGGAGAACCGATGACCTTCCTCGGTCCAGCTCACATTACCTGGATAGATGAAGTGGCGTAATGGGAGGAGCAGCTGGATCCCGAGGTAAATCGCCATCGCCGCAAGCACGAACCGTTCAGAAGCTCTGAGCGAACGGACGGCGCCAGCCGTATCGAGGGCCCCGCCGCTCACCTGGGGAGTGGAGGCCCATCGCGTTCGCAGCAGCTTGGCGCGTAGCCACCGGAAGCGCGGCCAGTCGGGCTCGAAGAAGAGGAGGGTCGCGGCGAGGGCAAACCATGGAAAGATCCCGATCTGAAAGAGCTCGGCGTTCGTAAGGTGGAACACCAACGCCGCGGCGAACGCGAACGGCCGCGTGCGTCGCCACAAGAGGAGAGGCACGATGCAAAGATCGAGGAGCAGCCCTCCGTAGCTGAAGAAGTAGACCATCCACTCCTGTGTGAAGAGTCTCCCGATGATGGGGAAGTGCGTGCGATTTGCCAGCCAAATGCGCATCGGCTCGCCGCGAAGCCAGTCTCCATTGAGCTTGGCCACACCCGCGTAGAAGTAGGCGATACCCATCTGCGCTCTCAGCAACCATAGCGCCCATGCGGGCGCGGTGTCGGCACGGATCTCTGGATGGCGCGCGGCGTCAACGGAGAAGGCGCGGTGCGCGGGGGCGAACGTCATGATGAGTGTGAAAAGGCTGATGAGGTAGAAGTGGTTCAGGTAGTTGGTCTGGTCGAGCAGGAAGACGTAAGTGAACCCCAGGAAAAGCAGTGCCATCGCCGTCCGGTACCATAGACCGAGCATGACGCAAACAGCCAGCACCCCCAGCGCGAGAAAGTGGACATACATCCAATCGCCGGGCCACGGGTGCACCCAACCAAAGCCGTAATACTTGAAGTAGAAGATGGGATCGATGTAATAGCGCGCGATCCAGCCGTAGTGGAAGTAACGCCAGACCTCGATAAGCATGAGCGCGCCGAAGGCGATCCGAAAGTACACGAGCGAGGCGATGTCAACCGGCGCAAAGAGGCGCACCGCGAGGGGCTGTCGCGCTTTCATAATGAGCGCAGTATGCTCCCGGAGCGGATGTCTA
>Ga0184610_1000070_pt1 | contig 24920 bp, 24 predicted proteins | sample PLM1_100_coex_FD_133011 | JGI IMG/M metagenome (GOLD analysis project Ga0184610, IMG submission 133011) | Groundwater sediment microbial communities from an aquifer in East River, Colorado, USA - PLM1_100_coex | ecosystem: Environmental > Terrestrial > Soil > Riparian zone | place: USA: East... | reverse complement strand
GGGCTTCCAATCTGGTCATGAGGCGTTGTCAACCGCATGATCTCGGAATCTCGTGCCTGTTCCATACCGAACCAGCTGGACATTACTAAACGGACATTACGCTACCTTGCCGGGTCCCTGGCCTAGTAGAGCGGTTAGCAGCCATGTCTCGCAGGTGCAGACAGCCGATTGGCAGGGTCCCCGCAAGCCCATGTACCCTTCAGGATCCAAGGTCTTGCCTTGCCAGACACTACAAATTACACTGATGTAAGTTAGCCAGGGATGCTAGGAGAGTCACAACAGGGAGTCGCTGGGGAAGGACGAAGTGGCCTGCATCACTCTTGTCGGCGTCTTGGCCCGGCGTCCTCATAGAGAGGTAACCATTGGCAGGCAACGGATCGACAAGTGAGAATGTGCTCGTCCTTGACTTCGGCGCTCAATACGCGCAGCTCATCGCGAGGCGGGTCCGCGAGGCGGGCGTCTACTCGGAGATCGTCCCCGGCTCCACACGGGCAGACGAGCTAACGGTCCTCAGTCCCACTGCTCTGATCCTGTCTGGCGGTCCAGCCTCAGTCTACGAACCCGGTGCCCCGCAATGCGATCCAGCCATCTTCAAGCTTGGCGTGCCCGTCCTGGGTATCTGCTACGGGCACCAGCTAATGGCCCAAGCACTCGGCGGCGAGGTGGAACATCGCGATAGGCGTGAGTACGGTCGGACCAAGCTAGGCCTTGAGGCGGACGGAGGCACACTGCTTCGTGACCTCCCACTATATCAGAACGTGTGGATGAGCCACGCTGATGCAGTTATCCGTCCACCGGACGGCTTCAGCGTGACGGCTTGTACCGATTCCACTCCCGTCGCCAGTATGGAGCTGCCCGAGCGGGGCCTCTATGGTGTGCAGTTCCACCCAGAGGTCACGCACACCGACGAAGGTCAGCAGATTCTGACTCGATTCCTTCGGCAAGTCGCTAGTCTCGAACCGTCATGGACCATACCTTCGATCATCGAGTCAACAATCCAAACTGTGAAGGCTCAAATTGGTGATGGCCGAGCTCTGTGTGCCCTATCGGGTGGGGTTGATTCTGCGGTCGCGGCCACGTTGGTTCATCGAGCCATTGGTGATCGTCTTACCTGTGTATTTGTCGATCATGGCCTCCTTCGATTGGGAGAAGCCGAGCAGATTACTCGAACCTTCCATGACACATTGGGGATCAACCTTATAGAGGTGAAGGCCGCCGATCGCTTCTTGGCCGCATTAGCCGGCGTGGATGACCCCGAACGAAAGCGCAAGATCGTCGGCGAGACGTTTATCCGAGTTTTCGAAGAAGTCTGTAGCGACCTCAACGATGTCCGTTACCTAGTTCAAGGGACCATCTATCCAGACTGGATCGAGTCAGGAGGTGATGGCAGCGCTGCTGCCATCAAGAGCCACCACAACGTTGGTGGCCTGCCCGAGCATATAAATCTTGAGTTGGTGGAGCCACTGCGCCAATTGTTCAAGGATGAGGTGCGACAGCTGGGCAGTGAGCTCGGGCTGCCTGATGAAGTGGTCTGGCGTCAACCATTCCCCGGCCCCGGCTTAGCCATTCGGATCATTGGTGAAGTCACACAGGAGCGCCTTGATTTACTCCGGGCGGCTGACTCGATTGTGCGAGATGAGATCCATCGAGCCGACCTTGATCGGGACCTCTGGCAGGCATTCGCCATCCTTCCGGCGATTCGCTCAGTCGGTGTTCAGGGCGACGGCCGTTCTTATGACTATCCCATCATCCTGCGGGCTGTTAAGTCACTTGACGGCATGACTGCTGACTGGGCTCGCCTATCCCATGACCTCTTGGAGACGCTCAGTCGCCGAATCATTAATGAGGTGGATGGCGTGAACCGTGTGGCATACGACATCACGTCGAAACCGCCCGGAACTATTGAGTGGGAGTAGTAGTACGCTGGTACCCTGACAACTCGTTGGAGGGTGACTGCGAAGGATCCCTTTGCTAGAGCATCTTCTCTTGAGAATAAATGACGCCTGAAGGTTGCTTCAGGCGTCATTTATTCTGGTCGTGCAAGCTGCCCTGCTTGGAGCAGTCTCCACCTGCGAGCTTAGTCTTCTCCCACGCTAGTCGTCTCCAGTTTATCCGATACCTATAGAATTTCAGTGGTTACTCCCACTCCCAGACTATACCATAGGTCAGCCCGCGTTTCATTCTGTCGAACCGCACTTCCGTGTAGCCGAACTTCGATATTGGCAACATGCGCTCGGCAGCTGGCTCCCATGGTATCTCTCGTTCCGTTGCCTCCTCGAATGTCCATGCATGCTTAGGCACATACTTGAGGTGAAACTGCGCCCTAATGATTGTATCTCCACCATCGGTCCGCGGGGTCCTTCTAAGTATATTCCGGCAGGGTTTATCAGTTGATACTGCGACTTTATAGGAGAGTCGGTGCATCTCACCAGCTTCAAGGGGTGAGGGCAATTCGAGGTCAGCCCGAAGTTCACCCGCAGGCGTATGTTTGGTCCCTAATAACCGGCAATCGGTATAGGGGATGATCTGTATAATACCCGGACGGGGATCACTATAGTAGTTGTAGCTTACCTGAACGGTATCCAAGCCACTAATGAGTGCCTGCACATGGCGAACAACATAGACTTCCTGAACCGTACCGGTTGCTGTGAAGATGTGAGTGCCGTCAGTGAACGCACTATGTTCTGTTCTGGACTGAGTAGGTTTGGGCGCCGCCTCAAAAGATGAGCCCTTGCCAGCCCAAGCCAGCAATAGGTCTGCCAATCCTGGGATGACAGCGTTCTCCCAGCCCTGAAGCGTATCGTTGGCGCGGCCTTCGCCCCCTTCCTCAACCAACCGAGCACCATATTCCCTTCGTCGCTCATCAGCAGTAGCACGCTGAGGCACTGCAATACCATATACAGCCTTGAGCGCTCCTAACTTCAGCAAGCTAGTACGGTTTTGTTCAGCTAGGTAGTTCAATCCTGAGATAATAAATGCCACTGTGGTGGCCGGTAAGGATGGAGTGACGGGCTGCCTACGCTTGGCAGCATCGGCCGCTGCGAGGTCTTGAAGGTTCGGCGCAACCTTCCCAACGCGCTCCGTGGTCAATCCCTCATACCCTCGCAGACGGCTGAGCTCGGCCTCTACGTGGCGCTTGAGGTTGCTCGCCGTATCTACGCCAGGTTCTTGCCGGGCTCCAGACATCTCCCAGACTCTCCCCCTGGCTCTTCGTAGCAGACCATGCGCTCATGTGCAGGGATCGTTCAGTCGCGTTGGCGCCTTCCTGGACGTTGAGACGCCGAGTAGAAGAAGGGAACGGGGTGGTGCACCAATAGCGGTCGTGGCTGTCATAGTCTACACCAAAGGTCCGAGCTGTCCAGTCCGCGGTGTCTAACTGGATAGCGTGTTCCTGGCCTGAGGAACCGGTGAGTCTTGGATGGCTTGGCTCCCGGGACGCCTAGGCGTATGAAGCGGCTGTTACTCGCTAAGACTTTGCAGAGATGCAGGTGTTCACAGACTCGGCAAGGAGGGATCAAACATGCCGTCCCCGAGCCCTGGTCGCACCCCGGTCTCACCGTACCGACCGGGTTGCTTCACCATCGTGTGGACCGTCGTGCTAGTGGTGCTCTCGCTACGGTTTCATGGAGTACTTGGCGTGCTGACAGTGGCCTGCCTAATCTTCATGGCAGGCAGAACCATCCTGGTAAGCTACCGGACCGAAGCCAGTCTTTCAGCCGTTGACTGCTGGGCTGCTGGGCAAAAAGCACGGATTGATACGTGGGCGGCTCATGAGAAGGCCATGATTGATCAACGGGCAGAACACCTACGGCAGCTCGCTCGAGATCGTCCCCATGCCACCTATCGCTACCTCAAGAAGACCGGGTGGTTACAGCGGTATCTGCCTACAAAGGAAGACTGAACTACTGTGCATGCACTGGCGGTCTCTAGCAGCACTGTGTTGCTGCTAGAGACCGCCCAACTCGACATCGCGTCACAGCTGATTCTGTCGACGACTCAACAGTCGACTTGAGCATCATCGGATAGAGAGGCAATGGATATAATGGGAATTGACTGAGAGCAATGTGATCGACTCAACTCTCCGCAGACCTCACTAGATCCTCCGGCCAGTGCCAGGCCACAACGTACGCCTTCCCGATCTCGGTACGCGGCCAGCTCTTGGCGATGATGTTGCCAGGCTGTAGCTTGAGGGGACGCTTCGGCCCGATCGACTCCGGTAGCAGATGAGGCCAGCCCATGTAGTAGCGCGGCATAACTGGCAGACGATTGTCATGGAACTGCGCCCGCAGCGTCAGGTTCCTCGTCTGGACCTCGACCACCTCGGCGTAGCCGCTGGCTGGCTCGGCCTTCGCCGACGGCTCGAGGTCGATGATCCAGTGAACCTGAAGGGTGCGGTGCTTTCGTAGCGGCTCATGGAAGTTGATGTTGATGCCCCGTGTTCCCAGTACGTCGGGCGGATGCACCCGCCCGGGCCTGCCGCCGCGATGCACGCCGATGCCCGTGGGGAGCGAGCCGCTCCTGGGCGTGTAATGGACGGTGTAGCCGGTAACGCCGTCGACCATGGCACGTACGGTGCCGCGTGTCTCGGTGGCGATGCCCAGGCCGCGCTCGCCTATGATGCTCGTCTTTTCTAGGAAGTCCCAGGCGACTTCCTCTCGTGGGTGCACTTCCTCCGCGTGGACCGGAGCGACCAGGGTCCCGACGTTCCACTCGGGTGATGGCGGGCTTGCGGCCTCAGACAGGTAGTCGCCGAACAGCACCTCCGGGTTGGTCATCTCCAGTAACCAGCGGGCGACCTCTTCGAGCGCCTCATCCTCGTGATCTCGCACGCGGGACTCGTCCAGCCCATAACGTCGCCGCCGGTCCGTAAGGCCGTCTCCTGGTGGGGTGTGGTCGAGCGCGAAGGCGTTGATGAGGTAGTCGCGCGCGGCCGGGTCTGGGAGGCCGTGCACCGTGGCAATGAGCAGGTGGTAGGCGACCTCCTCTGGGGATCGGCCAAGCCGCTCGGCCTCGGTCCGCACGACTGGCAGGCCAAATAGCACCACGGCCCGCGCGACTTTCACCCGCGTCAGCCCATTGCCCTTGCGCAGGGTCTGGAGGTCGGCCACGAGCTGGCCGAGCAGGGTGGTGGGCCCTGGTCGCCGCTTGCGCATCGACACCTCCCAGTAAGTGCGCACTTTGCGCCGTTTCGCCTGCCAGACGTTCCCTCGATCGTAGAGCCGGTCATGACCGGTTTGCCTTTGCAGGACTGTCATCGTTCCAGCAAGTAAGGAGGTCAAGCACGAGTGAGTAGAACCATCAGAGAACCTGAAACCAGGTGGCTGCCTTGGCAGCACACGGGCCGCTGCCAAGCCTGCGGCACCAAGGTTACCGGCCGCTACCGAGTGCGCACGTGCATCTGCGGCGGGCGGGTGAGCTACCGATGAGCGACCTTGCCCGCCGACCGTCCAACAACCTGGGCCGGATCTCATGGCAGAACAGCCGTGAGCTGATGGCAGCACGTGGTGAGGGCATGGTCCGGGCCACCCGCGTCGAGGCGGCCGCTCAGATCACCCGCGTGGCGCTTCAGGCTGCCGGCACGCTCTCCACCGTGGAGAGCGAGCTCATCAGGCAGGCGCCCCTTGGAGAGGCGCGTTACCAGGCCATCGTTGACGCCTTCACCAACGTCGCAGCGGCCGAGATCCTCCGTATGGGCTGGCAATGATCGCGCCCATCGCCTGTAGTGGGGACGTCGTACTGACAGTGCTCGTCTGGCTACTGGCCGTGGTGGGCCTGATCGCCATCATCCTGCTGGCCATTACAGGTGCCCTGCGGATGCTGGACCTTCTCGATAGTGAGGTGCTCGTCCGGCGTGTTTGGCGGGAAGCAGCCGACGCCGAGACGCAAATCCACGCGCACGCCAACACCGCCCAACGGGCCATGCACGAGGAGGCCCAGCGCTACAGGCCGGCCTCGGGCACGAGCGCGAAGAGATGAAGCAGGTGGTTCGGGGGCTGGGCGTTCTCCTGGCGGCGAGCATCATCGTCCAGGTGAGCGCCCAGCTTCTTGCACCGGCCATCCCGCTGCTCATCGTCCTCTTCGTGATGGTCCTGTCCGCTTCCTTGGTTTTTCGCCGGCGCCCGTAACGGGGAACCATTAGCCAGATATTTTGGTATTGACTAGTTGCACTTACGCAACGACAATAGAAACCAATAGGCCGATTGCCGCAAGGGCTGTTTTTGTTGAACGCGTCTGTGTTGCGCAAACGCCTACACGGCCGTGCTGAAAGGGGGGATCATGAACAAATACCACATTCGCTTGGAAGCCATTCGGCGCGAGCAGCTCGACCGACGACGACTCGTTCGGGCGCTCGTTGAGGCCGTGCGGGCTCACCAGCGCCAGCAGGTTGCTGAGGAGAAGAAGGAGCACGAGGCTCAGGATGAGCAGTGAAGTCGCCTTGCTCATTGGCGGAGCGTGGCTGCTCGGGCTGGGCGTCATGGCCGAGCTGCTCGTCATCGCCGGCTGGCGTGAGGACGAGCGACGGGTGAGCTTCCGGCTGCACTTCCCTCCTGAGCTACGAGAAGACGCCGTTGTTGCCGCGTTGCGCGCCCTGGCTGGTCTCCCGCCTGGCCGCCCGCTTATCTTCCGCTCCCTGGTGTTCGAGGTGGTCAGCCAGGACCAGCGCATCGAACATCACCTACACATCCCGCCTGCCTGGGTCGAGAGCGTGCGGGCCCAGCTCGCGGCTGGGGTGCCAGGCCTATGGCTGGAACCGCTTGAGGGTGCGCTCCTCCCCGCTCTGAGCCGGGCGCGTGAGGTGCAGCTCAGAGACAACTGGCGACCACTGCGCACCGATGCGATGCCGACAAGCGTGGGCAGCGTGCTGGCCGTGCTCCAACCACTCCGCCGTGAGGAGCTGGTCATAATCCAGTGGGTCGCGCGTCCGGCCGGGGCTGGCCCGGCGCCAACAGCCAGCCGGACCAGGCCCGGCCAGGACGGTTCCTGGTGGCTTCAACTCCTTCAAGCGTTCTGGCGGGCGCCGCAGCCAGAGTCGGTTAGCCTCACGGCGCAGAAGGCCAAGCTCGCTGAGCCCCTGTTTGGAGTAGTGGGGCGGCTCGGTGTGCAAGCGGCCAGCTCAGATCGGGCAGGCCACCTGCTGCGGCGCCTACGCGGCGGATTGGCCGTGACGGAGACGCCAGGTTCGGCGCTCACGGCCCGCTGGCGGTCGACCTCATGGACGGCCAAACGCCTCGTGACCCGACGCACGCCGCAGTGGCAGGCCTCCCGCTTCAACGTGCGTGAGCTCGCCGTCGTCATCGCTTGGCCCATTGGTTCACCAGCCGTGCCCGGGCTGGTCCTCGCCCGGTCGCGCCACTTCCCACCCGCCGCCGTGCTGCCACATAAGGGACGGGTGTTCGGTGACTCCGCTGATGAGCACGGGCCCCGGCCGGTAGCACAACGGCTCTCCGACGCTCTGACCACACCTGGATGCTCGGCGCCACCGGCTCGGGCAAGTCCACCCTGCTGGCGAACCTCGTCGCCCAGGACCTGGCCGCCCCCGAACGTCCGGCCGTGGTGGTCATCGAGCCCAAGGGCGACCTCTGCAGTGACGTGCTGCGCCGCGTACACGAAGAGCGGCAGCCGGACGTCATCTTCCTCGATGCAGCTTCCGACGTGCTCGTCGGTCTCAACCCCCTGCGGCCTGACGAGCCCGACCGGGAGCTGGTCGCCGATGAGGTCTACGGCGTGTTCCGGCAGGTCGCCGCCGGGTGGGGCCCGCGTCTCGGTGATGTGCTCCACACCGCGCTCCTCACGCTCGTCCGCCAGCCCGATGCCTGCCTGACCGAGCTGCCGCTGCTGCTCGGTGACGACGCCTACCGGCGCCGGGTGGTCGGCAGCCTTGGCGACGATGCCTGGATGCTGCGACCCGTCTGGGCCTGGTACGACGGGCTCAACCCAGCCGAGCGGGCCGCCGTGGCGGCACCCATCTTGACCCGGGTGCGCCCATGGATCGTGCGCTCCCGCCTGCGACACCTGCTCGGCGTGCCGCACCCTCGCTGGTCGTTTCAGGAAGTGCTAGACCAGGGTCGCATCCTGCTCGTGGTCCTCAACCCCGGCCTGCTCGGCCGCGAGACCGCCAGCCTGCTCGGCGCGCTCGTGCTCCAGGGCATCTGGCAAGCGGCGCGGGCGCGGGGCTCGCAGGCGCAGACCCAGCGGCGGCCCGCGCTCGTCTACGTCGATGAATGGCAGGAGTTCACGCGCCTGCCGACCGACCTGGGCGAAGTCCTGGCGCAAGCCCGCAGCTACCGCCTTGGGATGGTGCTCGCCAACCAGTCGGCCGCACAGCTCACCCCCGAGCTGCGGGCGGCCGTGAGCTCCAACGCCCGCTCCAAAGTTGCCCTGGCAGTCGATGCGTCCGACGCCGCGCTTATGGCGCGGGAACTCGGGGGTGGCGTGACCGCCGCCGACGTTCACGGACTCGGGGCCTACCAGGCCATTGCCTCCCTCATGGTCAGCGGCGAGACCGCGCCCCCGGTCTCGCTCGCAACCCGGGCGCTGGTACCAGCGCTGGCCGACGCCGCGAGCGTGCTAAGGGTGAGCCAACAGCGCTATGGGCTTGATCGCGATGAGGTCGAGCCAGCTATCCGATCCCGCCACGAGCCAGATAACCCGACAGGAGCCGTACGGCGCCGGAGGCGACCATGAACGCGCGGGAGTGTCCGCTCGGTCGTCCGGTCGCTAGCTCGATGGGGCACACATTCGTGCAGGCTAGGGTCAGTATGGCGGCGGCGAGCGACAAGGACTCGCTTGCGTCACCGCTGGTTGCTGTGACGCCGCGCCGCGTCACCGCCGCGTACGTCCGCGAGCTGTCCACCCGCCTCTCGCCCCGCGACTACCTCATCATTGCCACCCTCCGCCGAGTCCGAGTGGCGACGGCCCGGCAGGTCGAACGGCTGTGGTTCACCACCAGTACGCCCCTGTCCAACGCCCGCTCAGCTCGACGAACGCTGCGGCACCTGGTCGAGCTGCGGGTTCTCGCCTGCCTGTACCGACCCGGCGGCGGGGCGCGGGGCGGCAGTCCGGGCCATGTCTTCACGCTGGATGGCGCCGGCCAGCGGCTGGCTCACCAAGAGCGGCACATCCCATCTCGACGGCCGTACGCGGTCTCGCGAGCCTTCCTGGACCACGCCCTTGAGGTGACGGAGTGGTACGTGCGGCTGGTGGAGGCCGAGCGCGCCGCCGGGCCAGAGCTGCTCGACTTTCAGGCTGAGCCGCCGGCCTGGCGCAGCTTCATCAGTTCCGCCGGCAGCCGGGAGGTCCTCAAGCCCGACGCCTTCGTGCGCCTGGCAAGTAGCGAGTGGGAGGACCGCTGGTTCCTGGAGGTCGACCGCGGTACCGAGCACGCACCGGCCCTGCGGCGCCAGCTGGATCGCTACGTGCGGTATTGGCGCAGCGGCCAGGAGCAAGCACGCCACGACGTCTTCCCCCAAGTGCTGTGGATCGTGCCCGATGCTCGGCGCCATGCCGAGCTCGTTGACGTCATCGGTCGCCTGCCGGCCGAGACCTGGCCGCTCTTCCGCGTCTCGATGACATCGGAGGCGGGCCGAGTGCTTGCGGGAGGTATGCCATGAGAAGTCTGCCGCGCAACACCATCCTGCTCGGCGACGCGACCGCCCGGCTGGCAGAGCTGCCGTCAGCGTCAGTGGACTGCGCCATCACCTCACCGCCCTACTACCAGCTGCGCGACTACGGCACGAGCGGGCAGCTCGGGTTGGAAGAGTCGGTCGACGCCTGGGCGGAGCAGCTGCGGGTCGTACTGGCCGAGGTCGCGCGGGTGCTCAAGCCCACAGGCAGTCTCTGGCTCAACCTCGGTGACGCCTTCTCCCGCCACACCCGCTACGGCGCCCCGCCGAAGAGCTTGCTGTGTGCCCCAGAGCGACTGCTGCTTGCGCTGGTCCGAGACGGCTGGATCGTGCGCAATAAGGTCATCTGGGCCAAGACCAACCCCATGCCCAGCTCGGTGACTGACCGGCTCAGCCTCACCTACGAGGTGGTCTACTTCCTCGTCCGGAGCCCGCGCTACTTCTTCGACCTCGACGCCATTCGCGAGCCGCACCGCTCGCAGGGTTCGCGCTCGACTCGACCCCGTAAGGGCAAGCCCACCTGGGCTGGACCGCTGGCCGCGAGCACCGAGGGGCTCAGGCGCGCTCGGGCGGCCGGGCAACCGGGCCACGCACTCGGCAAGAATCCTGGTGATGTTTGGCCGCTGGCGACGCGCGGCTATCGTGGTGCCCACTTTGCCACCTTCCCGCCCGACGTCGTACGTCGGCCCGTGCTTGCCACGTGCCCCAAGGCGATCTGCACCGCCTGCGCGCGACCGTGGCATCGGCAGTCCACCATCCGCCGCCTTGGCCTCACAGCAAGCCCGCACCCAGGCCGCTCCGTGCTGCGCTCCACCAAGCACTGGCACACCGTCCGGGAAGTCGGGGATCTCGTGCCCTGCGGCTGCGATGCACCCACCCAGCCAGGTGTGGTGCTCGACCCCTTCTTCGGCACAGGCACGGTCGGGGTCGTCGCCCGCCAGATTGGCCGCGACTGGCTCGGCATCGAGCTCAACCCCGCCTACGTCGCCATGGCCTGGGATCGTCTTGGCGGCACCTCACCACGCCCCTACGAACGAGCCGCACCGCTGGCAGTAGCGGCATGACGCCTCGTCGGTGTCGTGCGGCCGTCAGTGCGATCTCACTTCCGGGATCGCCGGCCGCACTAGCACCGAGGAGGTGGCTGCCATGCAGCAAGCCCGAACCGCGGACGGAAGGAGGCGAAGGCCATGAAGACCCTCGCCATCCGGCTCGAGGACGAGGTCCACGCCCAGCTGGCCCTGGTCGCCCAGCTCGACGGCACCACGGTGACCGAAGAGATCCGCCAGGCGATCGAGGGGCACCTGGCTCGCAAGCGCGAGTCTGGGGAGCTGTCCGAGCGGGCCAGCACCGTACTCGCCGAGATCGAGCAAGAGGCTCAGGCCAAGAAGAGCGCCGTCCAGGCGCTGTTCCACCAGGCAACGAGCCCGCCGCCCAAGGGCCGCAAGGGTACGAGTCAACCCGGCTCGTAGCCGATCGGAGCTGGAGGGTTGCCATAGCGCAACCCTCCAACCCTCACCCCACTAACTATTCGTGATCAGGCATCAACTAGCGATTCGTGCAAGAGATGACCAAATCAATTGCGGACATGTTGGCCATTTGCCCATAGGTAATGACCTTGCATTTATGCAACAATTTGCCTATAATCATTCCTGAGAAAAGGAGAACCGTCATGCCTGACTCCGGCACAAAATCTGACAGCACCCAGCTCGGGCGGCTCTTGCAGCGTGACCGGCATGCCGCTGGTATGTCAATGGAGAAACTGGCCACCGCTACCGGCCTCGACAAGGGCACCATCTCCCGCCTCGAACAGGGCAAGATCGAGGCGCCCAGCCCGCAGAAGCTGCAACGATTGGCTGCTGCGCTTGGTACTGAGGTCGAAGACTACTTTGCGCTGGCTGGCTACTTTACGCCGCACGGACTGCCGAGCCTCGGTGCCTACCTACGTGCCAAGTATGACGCCCCGCCTGCGTTGGCGCGGGAGATCGAGGATTACTTCGCTTGGCGACGCGAACGAGACAAGAGCAGCTAGCAATACTATCAGTAAGAGGACCGAACAAATGCGGTGCTCATCGCAGCCGATGAGACCGAAAGGAGGGATCAATATGGCAACATCATCACGCAATCCGCGCAGCCCAAGTTTGGTGGCACAGCTGCGGGGTCTCATGCCGCCACGGCCACTGACGCAGCCCGAGGCCTTGCATATTGCCGAACTCCAGGCCACCCGGTTGCTCGCGCTCAGTGAGGTCGACGAGCCGCCTGTGCCAGATGGCCTCATCACCGAGCTGCCGCGCGTCACGGTGGAGCGTCTCAGCCCCTTGCCGATGTCGGGCTACACCACCTGGCAAGGCCGGTGGCTCATCGTCCTCAACCGCGCCGAGCCCTTCACCCGCCAGCGCTTCTCCCTCTTCCATGAGACCAAGCACCTGCTTGATCATCCGTTCGTCCCTGAGGCCTACCGCCACGTCCAGGGCCAGAGCCCGGCCGACTGGACCGAACGGGTCTGCGACCACTTCGCCGCCTGCGCGCTCATGCCCAAAGCCTGGGTCAAGCGCTCTTACTGCCACGAGGGCATTCAGCAGCTCCCAACGCTCGCCCGCCGCTTCGGTGTCTCCCAAGCCGCCATGCGCCTCCGGCTGCTCAACCTCGGCCTGATCGAGCCAACGCCGCGCCACTACTGGCGGATGTCCGACTCTGATGCCCGGCTCGCGGCCGATACAGCGGTAGCAGCATGAAGACCGCTTGGAGTTACCTCCGGGTCTCGACCACCCGCCAGGTCAATAAGGCCTACAACCCTGAGGGCTACTCCCTGCCAGCCCAACGCGACGCCAACCAGCGCAAAGCAGCCGAACTCGACGCGGAAATCGCTGTCGAGTTCATCGAGCGCGGCGAGACCGGCCGCACCGTCGACCGACCCGAGTTCCAACGCATGCTCACCCTCCTCAAGGACACCCCACCCGACTACCTCATCGTCCACAAGCTCGACCGCTGGGCGCGCAACCTCACCGATGACGTGCTGCTACGACTGGAGATCCGCAAGACCGGCGTCCAGCTCGTCTCCGCCACCGAGCACATCGACGAGACCCCGACGGGTCGGATGCTCCACGGCATCTTGGCCACCATGAACGAGTTCTACTCGGCCAACCTCGCCGCTGAGGTCGGCAAGGGCATGAGCCAGAAGGCCGAGCAGGGCGGTACACCCGGCCTCGCCCCCATCGGTTACCTCAACGCCGAGGAGCGCTTGCCGGACGGCCGGGTCGTGCGCACCGTGGTGGTCGATCCCGAACGCGCCCCCTTCATCCGGCTCGCCTTTGAGCTGTACGCCACGGGCGACTACGGCCTCTACGACCTGATGGACGAGCTGACCGAACGCGGCTTCAGGACCCGGCCCAACAAGCACCACAGCGGCAAACCAGTCAGCCTCACTCAGATCAGCCGCATCCTCAACAACCCCTACTACGTCGGCGATGTCACCTTCCGCGGCGTGGTGTACGCCGGCCACCATCAGCCACTCGTGACCCGACAGCTGTTCGACCGGGTGCAGGACGTCCTCGCAGCGCACCTCAAGGCTGGCGAACGGGAATGGATTCACTCCCACTACCTCAAGGGTACCGTCTACTGCGGCCGCTGCGGCTCGCGGTTGTGCCTCACCCTCGCCAAAGGCCAGTACCTCTACTTCTTCTGTCTCGGCCGTCACAAGGGCAACGGCTGCGACCTCCAGTACCTGCCGGCCGAAGCCGTCGAAGACAAGGTGGCCGAGCTGTACAAGGTCCCGCAGGTGCCACCGGACGAGCTTGCCGCCATCCGAGCCGATCTACATGCCCACCTCAGCAAGGAACACCGCCAGCGCGAGCGCGAGGCCACCCGCCAGCGACGCCGGCTCGCCGGGCTTGAGGACGAGCGGCGCAAGCTACTGCGGGCGCACCTGGCCGACGCCATCCCCCTCGACCTGCTCAAGACCGAGCAGGACCGCATCCAACAGGAGATGGCTCAGGCCAAGCGGCAGGTGGAACGCGCCGAGGCCGACTACGGCGAGGTCATGGCGACCTTTGACCAGGCCGCCATGCTCCTCGCTGACCTTGACGAGGCGGGTTACTGGAGCCTGCCGCCGATCTCGCGGCGCCTGATCAACCAGACGCTGTTTGAGCGCATCATGGTCCACCAGGACCTGGAGACAACGGTGGAGCGCACCGAGCTGGCGCAGGGGTTCGAGGACGCGCGTCCAACTCGCCAGCCGCGCTACCAGCGTCGTAGTACGGCAAACACCGAGTCTCTCTCGGGGGCTCGGTGTTCGAACGTGCTACTTCTGGAGCGGGTGACGGGAATCGAACCCGCGTCACGAGCTTGGAAGGCTCGAGCTCTGCCATTGAGCTACACCCGCGTGGCCGCCCGACGGGTGGGTCGGGCGTGGCGGCCCGGCGCTCGCGAGCGGGGCCACGATGAGCGTATCACCCGGGGCGGCGTCCTCCCCGGCCGGACCGGTGCGGCGGCGTGGGCGTGGCGCGTATCAGCGCGGCCGTGCGCCGGCTCACCCTAGGGTGGGCTGATTCCACACCTCGGGGCGTCCCCTGTGACCCCTGAGGTTTCTAGTCACACCGTGGTCCGTGAGCCACCCTGGCGTTGATCGACAGAGATCGACAGCGGCTCGGTGAAGAGCCGGGGAGGGAGAGGGACATGAACGAGGAGCCGACGAGGAACGAGCGGCCCACGCAGGAGCACCCGGTGCTCGGGCAGCAGCGTCCGGTTGCGAAGCGGTCGCGGTTCGACGCGATCCGGAAGTCGACGACGGCCCTGGGTCTCGCGGCGGTCTTCGTCGTGGCCGCCGGCGCGGTCGCCATGTCGCAGACCGGCAAGTCCACGCCTTCGGTCCAGCCGGTGGTGCTTGCCGGCCAGGAGGTCCCGACCACGACCGAGGCCGCGATCGAGGCCCCGGCGACCACCAAGCCGGCCACCAAGGCGGCGGGCAACTCGGCGGCTGCCGCGAACTCGACCAACAAGTCCGCCAGGTGCGCGGCCAGGGACGCCCGCGAGCGGGCCGAGGACCTGCGTGAGGCCCAGGAGGACCTGCGTGAGGCCCAGGAGACCCCGGCGCAGGAGCTGGCGCGCAAGCGGGCCGAGGACCTGCGCGAGGCCCAGGAGGAGCTGCGTGAGGCCAGGGAGACCCCGGCGCAGAGGGCGGCGCGCAAGCGGGCCGAGGACCTGCGCGAGGCCCAGGAGGACATCCGGAAGGCCCAGGAGAACATCCTTTGCGGCGAGTACCGCGGCTAGGACTCGCCTAGGACGATGATCCACCCACGATGCTGGACGGGAGCGGCTGCACCTCGACAGGTGCAGCCGCTCCCTCAGGCTCCCGGTCGGCACCCAGGCAGCTGACCAGGCACGGGGACTGAGCGATACTAGGCGGGAGTATCCGATGCAAGCAGTGGGAAACGGCGTCGGGGGGTCGGCGGAGGTCGGGCTCCCGAGAAGGGCGACCATGAGCGACCTCGTCGGCCAAGAGCTCGGCCAGTACCAGCTCCGCCAGCTGATCCGGCGGGGAGGCATGTCCACCGTCTACAAGGGGTTCCAGCCCTCGCTGGAGCGCTGGGTGGCGGTCAAGGTCCTCACCCACCCGGGCGACCCGACCTTCCTGTCCCGCTTCCGGCTCGAGGCCCGTTCGATCGCGCGGCTCCAGCACCCCAACATCGTGCCGATCCACGACTATGGCGAGGCCGACGGCCAGGTTTACCTCGTGGTCGCCTACGTCGACGACGGCCGCAGCCTTGCCGACGAGGTCGGCACACCCATGGCCCTGGGCCGGGCCCTGGAGCTGGGCGCGCTGCTGCTCGCCGGCCTGGGGTACGCCCACGAACGGGGGCTGGTGCACCGCGACGTCAAACCGGCCAACGTGCTGCTGCCCACCCCGAACTGGCCGATGCTCGCCGACTTCGGGATCGCCAAGCTCCTGCTCGGCGGCGGGGCCGGGCTCACCCAGGCCGGCCTGGTGGTCGGCACCCCCGTCTACATGGCGCCCGAGCAGGCCTTCGGGCTTCCCGTCGACCCCCGCACCGACCTGTACGCCGTCGGACTGGTGCTGTACGAGATGCTGACCGGCCGGGTGCCGTTCGAGGCCGACACCCCGTCTGCGGCGCTCATGAAGCAGGCCTACGAGCCCCCGCCTCCGCCTCGGACGCTCAACCCCGAGCTGCCGGTCGAGGTCGAGCACGTGCTCCTGAAGGCCCTGGCCAAGGACCCCGGCGATCGCTACCAGGACGCGGAGGCGATGGCCCGGGCGATCAGGGCCGTCTCCGGCGAGCTGCCCGCCAGGGTGGCGCCCCCCGCCAAGGCACCCGCCGAGGAGGCGCCCGCCACGGGAGGGCCCGTGGGCGAGGCGTCCATCAAGGAGGCGTCCACCAAGGCGGCTGCCGGCGGCGGGGCGGCCGGCGGTGGGGCGGCCGGCGGCGGGGCGGCCGGCGGCGGGGCGGCCGGCGGAATGGCGCCTGTCGAGCCTGCAGGTGGGCCGGCGACCGATCCCTACGCGGCCGCCTACGCGGCCGGGGTGGCCGCCTACAGCAGCGGCCGCTGGGACGAGGCGATCGAGCGCCTCACTGCGCTTGCCGAAGCCGACCTGGACTACGAGGACGTCGAGGAGCTCCTCGAGAGCGCCCATGCCGCCCGCGACCGGGAGCGCCGCTCGCGGCCCCGGCAGGTCCCCGCCCCGGACGGCGCGCGTGCCGGGGCGGGGGACCAGGCGGCGGCCGGCGCCACCAAGCCATCCGGGGTGGTCGGGGGCGCCGCCGGGGCCGGTGGGCCGGGCGGGTCCGCACCGGCCGGCGCTTCCCGCGTGCCGTCCTCCCCGCCCGAGCCGGTCCGAGCTGCCCCGCCCGAGCCGGTCCGAGCTGCCCCGCCCGAGCCGGTCCGAGCCGCCCCGCCCGAGCCGGTCCGAGCCGCCCCGGCCGTGGAGACCAGGCCGGTGCCCGGGGCCCCGACGGTGGGCGGGCAACCCTCCGGCAAGCCCGTCACGACGCCGCCGTCCGCCGCGCGGGCCCCGGCCGAGGCACGGCCACCCGGCCAGGCGGTGTCCGGTGGGAGTTGGGCGGATGGTCGCGGCCAGGCAGGTGGACGGCAGGCCGGCGCGGGGACGGCCGCGCCCCGACAGCCCGACCCGGCGACCTCTGATGACGAGCCGACCTCCCGGTTGCGCGGCTGGTTGCTCCCGGGTGTGGCAGCCGTGCTCGGTGTGATCGCGCTGGTGTTCCTCGGGCTGTCGCTCAGCCGTGACCGCAACGGCACGACGGCTCCGCCGGAGACCACGGCGGCCGCCCGGACGACCACGACGGCACCGACGGCACCGACGGCACCGGCGAAGCCCCAGGCGTGGAAGGCGGTGACCTCGGGGCCGCTGGCGCTCGAGTCGAGCGGCACGGCCGCGTTCAAGGGGCGGGTATGGGTGGCCGGAGGCTTCGACGAGAATCGCAGGGGACGAAACGACGTCGTGGTGTACGACCCGGCCACCAGGAAGTGGAGCAACGGGCCCGCGCTGCCGCAGTCCCTCACCCACGCCGCGCTGGTGGCCACCGACAAGGACCTGCTGCTGATCGGCGGCTACCGGGGCTCGACCATCGAGCCGATCACGACCGTGCGGCGGCTCGACCTGGCGACCTCCAGGTGGGTCCGCGGGCCCAGCCTGCCCGTCGCGCTCGGGGCGGGCACCGCCGCGTGGGACGGGAAGCGGGTCGTGTTCGCCGGCGGCGTGGCCGCCAACGGCGAGCCGTCCGCGGCCGTCTTCGCGCTCGAGGGCAGGTCGTGGCGCCAGATCGGCAGCCTGACCAAGGCGCGCGAGCATCTGGCCGCGGCCAGCGACGGAGCGGGGACCACGTTCTTCCTGGTCGGCGAGGTCAACGACAGCAGGGGAAAGACCGTGCTCGCCGACGTCGACGTCGTCACCGGCAGGACCGTGCGCCGGTTGGGGACCGTCCGCCGGCCGCGCGGCTCGGTGGCCGGGTTCTGGTCGCCCGCCGCCGGGGCCTGCGTGGCCGGGGGCCGGGACGGGAGCAGGCGCCTGTTCGCCGACGTGGAGTGCATCGATGCCAAGGGCACGGTGACGCGCCTGGCGTCGCTGTCGAAGGCCCGGCACGGCCTGGGCGTCGCGGTCGTCGACGGCACGGCCTACGCCCTGCTGGGCGCCGGCCCCGAGAACCTCAAGGTCGGCGAGGCGCTGCCGCTCGAATCCTGAGCCGCAGGGCTCGGCGCCGCCGCCTCTTTGGGCGGCGGCGCCCGCCTGCATTCGAGGCGTGGGTGAAGGTGCCGGTGGTGTGGTCCCACCAGTGGCGTCCTGAGTGTGGTCGGTCGCCTGGGCAAAGCCGGCGCCGGGCGGCGACCCCCCCGCCGCCCGGCGCCGCCCCCCCCGGGTGCCGCGACTGGACGGTATCGGGAGGCACCCGTCCTGTCGTGAGTAGTCAGTTACTCTATTGGCCGGTCCGGGCGGTATAGGATTGCGCCGTGGAGGTCACGTGGCCGCTGGTCGGGCGCCGGGCCGAGCTCGAGGCGCTGGCTGCCGTGCTCGGGGACACTCGAGCCGGCGGTGTCGTGCTCGCCGGTGCCGCCGGGGTCGGCAAGACCAGGCTGGCCAGAGAGGCCCTGGCCCGGGCGGAGGCGGCGGAGTGGGACGTCGAGTGGGTGGCCGCGACCCGGGCGGCCGCCTCGATCCCGTTCGGGGCTGTCTCCCAGCTGCTGCCCCCGGCCGAGCGCCTTGGCGACGACCTTCTCGACATCCTCCGCCGAGCCGCCGTGCTGCTCGCCGAGCGGTCGCGTGGGCGGCCGCTGGTCCTCGGGGTCGACGACGCCCACCTCCTTGACGACGCCTCGGCCGCGCTGGTGCACCTGCTCGCGCTCCGAGGCCTGGCCGTGGTGGTCGCCACCGTGCTTACCGGTGAGCCGGCCCCCGACTCGGTGGTCGCCCTCTGGAAGGACGGTCTGGCCCGCCGCCTCGACCTGTCGGCGTTGTCGCCGGAGGCGACCGTCGAGCTGCTCGACCGCGCCCTCGGCAGGCCGGTCGACGGGGTGACCAGGAAGGAAGTGCTGCGGGTGACCGAAGGCAACCCGCTGTACCTGCGCGAGCTGGTCCTGGGCGGGTCGAAGAGCGGCGCGCTGCGCCAGGTCGACGGGGTGTGGCGCTGGAAGGGCAAGCTCGCTGGCGCGACGCGGCTGGCCGAGCTGGTCGAGGCCCGCCTCGGTGCCCTGAGCGGGACAGCCAGGGTTGCCGTGGAGCTGGTCGCCTGGGGTGAGCCCCTGGCTGTTGGCGTGCTCGAGCGGCTGATCGACAAGGACGCGGTCCAGGCGGCGGAGCGGGGCGGCCTGCTCGTGCTGGAGCGGTCCGGCCGCCGCGCGCTTGCCCGGCTCGCCCATCCACTGTATGGCGAGGTGCTGCGGGCCACGCTGCCGCTGAGCCGGGCCCGGGCCGTCGCCGAGCGGCTGGCGGCCGCCCATGATGCCGGCGCTCTGCGACGGCGGGACGACCTTCTGCGGGTTGGGGCCTGGCAGCTGGAAGCGGGCATGGCCGCCCGCCCCACCCTGCTGCTGGAGGCCGCCGGGCAGGCCGCCGCCCGCTTCGACCTGGCGCTGGCCGAGCGCCTGGCCCGCGCCGCGGTTGACGCGGGTGGTGGCCCGACCGCGGTGCGGGTCCTGGCCGAGGCTCTCGAGTGGCAGGGCCGGCACGCCGAGGCGGTGGCAGTCATGGACGGCGAGCCGTCCGTCCAGGGCAGCGGCGCCGAGCGGGCCCGGTGGGCGAGTGTTCGGGCCGGGAACCTCTACTGGGGGCTGGAGCGGACCGCGGAGGCCGAGGAGGTCCTGCACCAGGCCGCGCTGACCGAGGAGGGCGGCGAGGATGCGGTCGCCATGCTGGCCTGGATCCTGCTCTTTGACGGGCGCGTGCGGGAGGCCGTGGCGGTCAGCGGTCGGGTTCTCGACCAGCCTGAAGCGCCTGCCCAGGCGCTGGTGTGGGCCGCGACCGCGGCCGTGCCCGCCCTCGGGTCGCTTGGCCGGCTTGGCGAGGCGCTGGCCGTGGCCGACCGCGGGCTGGCCGTGGTCAGGGCACATCCGGAGGAGCTGCCCTGGGGCGAGACCCAGCTCAGCCTCGTCCGCTGCCAGGTCCTCCATGGCGCTGGGCGGCTCGCCGAGGCCAGGGCGATCGCTGAAGCCGGCTACCAGGCCGGGGTCGCCGACGGCTCACCCGAGCGGACCGGAGGCTGGGCCGGCTTCCGCGGCCTGGTCGCCAAGGCCGAGGGCCAGCTCGCCACCGCCGAGGCGTCGTTGCGAGAGGCGGTCGCCCTGCTCGACGAGCAGGACCCCTACCGGTTCATGCGCTGGTGTCTGGCCGAGCTGGCCAGCGTGGCCGGCCTGGCCGGCAACCAGGAGGCGGCGGCGGCCTGGCTGGACCGGGCCGACGCCCGCGGCGGGGAGGCCAACCGGTTCTTCGACGCCTGGGTCGAGCTGGACCGGGCCTGGGTGGCTGCCAGTGCCGGCGAGCTGACCAGGGCCACCCAGCTGGCCAGACAGGCGGCCGACATGGCCGGGGCTTCCGGGCAGTTCACCTTCGAGGCGGTCGCCCTGCACGACGTGGCCCGGCTGGGGGCTCCTTCCGGGGTCCAGGAGCGGCTGGAGGAGCTCGCGGGCCTGCTGGAGGGGCGGCTCGCCGCGGTGCTGGCCAGCTCGGCGGCCGCGCTGGCCGCCAGGGACGGAGCCGTCCTGGACCGGGTCGCCGCAGCCTTGGAGGATCTCGGCGCGCTGCTGCTGGCCGCCGAGGCGGCCGCCGCGGCCGCCCGCGCCCACCGGGCTGCCGGCCAGGACGCGAGAGCCAACGCCGCTCAGGAGCGCGCCGCCGTCCTGGCCGCCGCCTGTCAAGGCGCCCGCACGCCCGGCCTCGGCCCAGCCGCGCCGGCCTCGATGCTCACCCCCCGGGAGCGGGAAGCGGCCATGCTGGCCGCCGCCGGTGGCTCCAGCCGCGAGATCGCCACCCGCCTCGGCCTGTCCGTCCGCACGGTCGACAACTACCTGGGCCGCGCCTATGCCAAGCTCGGCATCTCCGGGCGGGCCGAGCTGGCCGCCCTGCTCGAGGCCGGGACGCCGCAGTGAAGGCCGCGAGGCGGACATCGGGGCGGCCGGCGGTCTAAAGGTCTAAACCGGCGGTCTAAAGGTCTAAATGGTATGCTTGGCACCGGCCGCCGCCACCAGCCAGCCGGCACGTCGCAGGGGTGATGGAGCCCGCTCTGAAGATCTCCCGGTCTGGATCCCGACCCCAGCAGTGCCGTGGGGTCCACCGGCACAGGCGCGAACGGCCTCCGTCGGCCCCCCGCGGGGGCCGTTCGCTTGTAACGGCAAGGACCCTTCGACGGCGCGGCGACCCGGTCAGCGCGGTGACCCGGTCAGGCCGGGCCATGAGGTGGTAGAGCGGGGCGAACAGCAGGACGGCGTCAACGCTTGCGTCAGCGCGGTCGACATGTCGAGCCGTCATCGCACCGGCGCTGGCGCCAATCCGTCGAGCAGCGGGGTGTGAGTTCCGAGCCGCCTCGCCATCCGCTGCAACGACCATACTGTAGCCACTACCCACTCTGAGCTGCACATTCGCACCGCCACCCTAGCCCAGTCACCCTGAAAGCTTTCACCCAGCAGATCCCTAACCTGATACGCACTCACGCCTCATCAATTCGTCACCATGCGCTACACCCAGCACCGCATCCTTTTTCAGTACGAGAGGAAGGCACACCTATGGCTGCCACGACCCCAGCATCGGCCTCCACCCAGACCGAGGCGCTCCGAGAGCTCGCGGCCTTCCCGCTGGTGGAGGCGTTGTTCGGCCGCCGTTCGCGCCGCTTCGCCCTGGGCGACGAGATCCCCGACGGTCCGCTGGCCTACCGGTCCAGGCACCAGCCGCTCCCGCTCACCGACCTCGAGCGGATGCTGGTGTTGAGCGCGATGGGCGGGACGACCGGCTGGCACTACTCGATCACCCGTCACGCCCGCTACGCCCCGCACGTCTCCAACTACGCCGCAGGGGCCGCTGGGCGCACGTTTCCCTCGGCGGCCGGCTTCCACACCGCCGAACTGTTCTTCACCGACGACTCGGGGCTCTGGTTCTTCCCGACCCGTGACGCGGGCGCGCTCGTGGACCCGGCCACCGACCAGGTGACGCCCGAGCTGATGGTGGAGCGTCACCGCGGGCGGCTCAGGAAGCTCTCCCAGGGGCGGCTGTACCTGCCGGCGGAGGAGCCCTACCTGGAGGGCCACAACACCTGGTGCGTGAACGTCCCTGGGTCGCTGCTGGTCATCCCCGTGGCCGACATCGCCCAGCATCTGATCGCGATCTTGTGCTTCTTCGCCCAGAACGGGTACGCGATCTACGACGACGTCAACGGCCGCACGCTCCCGGGCCTCGAGGAGTTCGGCGGCCTGGTCGACATCGAGGAGCCCTTCCCGCTCACGTTCACCGAGCAGTACGCGCTGACCGAGGCCACCGCGGAGCTTGCCAGCGCCTGCTTCGCCGGTGTGCTGCTGCTGCAGGCGATGGGCCTGGGTGGCTGGATGTTCGACGGGATCGACCGCTTCTCCATGCTTGGAGCCTCCGGCAACCCCGAGGTGCCCGGCCTGTCGTTCCGCTACGACCAGGACGAGCGCTGGTCAACGCCCAACCCCACCGGCCGCGAGGGGGTCTTCGAGGCCTACTGCCCACCGCACTACCCCGACATGGCCGCGGCGGTGGAGGCCTTCGCCGAGCGCAAGTTCGGCCCCGGCGGTCCCTTCCACCCCAAGACCCCTGGCGCCTGGACCGACAGCCCCGGCGTCCGCGGCAGCGCCCAGATCCACGACGAGGCGTTCAAGGCATGCGTCGCGCTGCAGGCCCAGTATGTGTTCGACACGTTCGGCAAGTTCCCAGGCACGGTGCCAACGGTGTTCATCATGAACTACGTCCAGGCCCATCATCTGGACCTGGACTTCTACGACCGCTTCTTCAAGCCCGGCGCCTACCTGGGTACGCACGCCCACCACCTGCAGCGCTGGCATGGCGGGCCGGAGGAGGGCTGAAGGATGGGCGAGTACGTACGCGCCGGCGACCTCGACATCTGTCGCGGCCGCTCGGCAGCCGTGGCGGTGCTGATCGCTGACCAGGCATCGGTAGACGGCGGCGCCCAGCCCACTGACGCAGCAGCTGGTAGCCCTCCAGGGTGGCGGGGTCGCATGTCCCATCGCTGGTGTGGCCTCTCAGGACGGATCGGTGCTGACTGCCAAGAGGAGCGAGACGACGAGCGGGGTCGCGGCTGATCAGGGGCCCTCGAACCGCAGCCCGGACAGCAGTTGGGTAACCCGCGCCGCGACCTGGTCGAACTGCTGTGGTGGCGTGCGGAAGTAGATGACGAGCTGGCCGGGGGATGCGTCCAGGATGAAGAAGCGGGCTCGGGCGCCGGCCTCCAGGTCGATCGGCTCGGGGTAGCCGGCGACCCTGCCGAGCAGGGCGCAGGGTCGCGAGCATTCCCGCGGTCGCTGGCGCAGCGGCGAGGAGACCGTCAGGTCGAGCTGGCGGCCGTGCAGGCCGCCGACCACCACAGGGGTCGGGGAGGTGACGCGCAGCCGGGGATGGGCCTGGAGCCAGGTGGCCAGGTCCGGGGGGAGCGCCCGCTGGCGGGGCGGGTCGGCGACGGGATCGTAGATTGCCTGCCAGCGTTGGAGGTGGAGGTTGACACCGCCCGCGTCCAGCATGACCCAGGTGGGCGGCCGGACCAGCTCCGCGTTCCAGCCGGGGACTTGCACGTCAAGGACAAGGGGCGGGGAGAACCCGGGCAGCCGGTATCGCTCCGGCGCCAGTGGGCCTGGTTCGAACGGGCGGTCGGGCGGCTCCTGGGTCGGGAGCAGTTCGCGGCCTTGTGGCAGCGGCAGGGTCGGGACGACCGCGACCCCGACAACGACCAGCGTGGCCACCGCGATCGCCAGCGCCGCCCGCCGCCGCCACACCAGACGGCGGGCGCGCCGCCAGACCAGGTCGAAGTCGAGCAGGTCCTGGGGTTCGCCGGCGCCGGTGTTGAGCAGGTGCCGAAGGTCAGGGGACATCGGACTCCTCCAGCCAGCCCTCCAGCCGGGCCTGCAGCCGGTGGCTGGCCCGCCGCTCGGCCAGCTTCCGGCGGAAATGGGAGTTGGCGAGGTTGATGGCTACGCGGTGCAGCCAGGGGCCGGGGGCCTCCATCCGGCGCACCCGCCGCCAGTTCGCGCACAGGCGGGCCAGCGCCTCCTGGGCCAGGTCGCGGGCTACCTCGGCATCGCCGGTGTACAGCGTCAGCATGCCGATCAGCGGCCGGTATTCGTTTTGGCAGAACGCTTCCAGTTCCAGCGGCGCGGGCACCGCCCTGCTCCTTCTCCGGCGCTCCTGCACACCAAACGCTCCAGCGGACTCCCAGGTACCCCATCCGGCTGGGTCTCGGGCCGGATCCTGAGGGCACGCCGTTTCGGGAAATTCCCGCGTCGCCGGGTACCTGGGCGGCCCCTTGAGCGTCCTCTTACCGCACGGACCCACAGAAGGAAAGAAGGTCTCATGACCCTCTCCCAAAGCGGCCCGCGCGCGGCGGCCGCGCGTGTCAGGCTGGTCGCAGTCCTCGCGGTGCTGGTGGCGGCGTGTGGGACCGGACGCACCGGGGACACCGGCGGCGGCAAGCCGCCCCCAGCCACCGCTGCCACGACCTTGAGCCCGGCGGGGGTGCAGGTCCTAACCGCGCCGCGAGACCTCACACCTGGCGTGCGCTACCTGGACGACCGGTTCCGGGTCCCGTACGCGTTCACGCCACCGGCCCCCGGCGGGCTGGGCGGGCCCTGGCACGCCGGAGCAGGAGGTAAGAAGGGCGAGGAACCCTTCTCGGGCATCTCGCTCGACTATGCGCCTGGGGACCCGGGGATCAGCTTCAGCGCACCGGACCAGGTGTACGACCCCAGGCAGCCGACCCGACTGGTGCCCGCCCCCCGAGACCAGCAGGGCTGGGTGGCATGGCTGCAGGCTCACCCCTACCTGCGAGCACGGAAGCCAGCCCCGGTGACCGTCGGCGGCATCCGCGGCATCCAGCTGGACAGCAAGGTTGTACGGACCAGCGCTCCGGCGTCGTTCTGCGCGCCCCTGCCGGCATGCGTGCCGTTCCATGAGTTCGGTACGGGAGGACCGGGTGACGGCGGCCACGAGAAACTGCCCGCAGACGGCCGTTTAGCTGCCCGGTCGCGGACGTGAGAGTTGCCCGCTAACGGTCATGGGGTCTGCCCGACACGACGTCGTCTGCCTCGCCGCTTCCG
>Ga0184610_1000066_pt1 | contig 25438 bp, 30 predicted proteins | sample PLM1_100_coex_FD_133011 | JGI IMG/M metagenome (GOLD analysis project Ga0184610, IMG submission 133011) | Groundwater sediment microbial communities from an aquifer in East River, Colorado, USA - PLM1_100_coex | ecosystem: Environmental > Terrestrial > Soil > Riparian zone | place: USA: East... | reverse complement strand
CGCGCTCCCATCGGCGCAGGGTCTCCACCCGAACCCCCAGCAGCCCGGCCGCCTCCCCGATCCGATATCCCTCGGCCACCAGCGGAGCATATAGGTTCCAGGCAAGTCAGCGCTAGGGAAAGCTGGCTATCTCAAGCCGCGAAGCGGACGTGCATGACGTCGCCCTCTCGGACCACGTAATCCTTGCCCTCCACCCGGATCAGGCCCTTGTGCTTGGCCGCCTCCATGCTTCCCGCGGCGACCAGGTCATCGAAGGAGACGACCTCGGCCCGGATGAACCCCCGCTCCAGATCGGTGTGGATGGCCCCCGCGGCCTCGGGGGCCTTCGCGCCGCGCCGCACCTCCCAGGCCCGGGTCTCGTCCTCGCCAGTCGTGAGGAACGTGATGAGATCGAGGGCCCGGTAGGACGCGTGCACGACTCCGTCGAGGCCCGGCTCGTGCACGCCGAACTCGTCGAGCAAAGCGCGGGCCTCCTCCGGCTCCATCTCCGCGGTCTCGGCCTCGATCGCCGCCCACACCCCGACGGTCCCCTCGGGGAGTTCGGGCGGCACGTCCGTGCCCTCCTCGAGGTTGGCCACGACCACCCACGGCTTGAGCGTGAGCGGCCCGATCGCGCGGAGCTCCTTCGCGTCGTCCTCGGTGAGGGCGGTGTCTCGCAGCAATCGCTCACCGTGCAGCGCGTCGCGCGCTTTGGCCAACGCGTCCACCTCTGCGGACGGCTTGCCTCGCGCTCGCTTCTCCGCCTTCTCGAGCGCCGAGTCCACCACCGCCATGTCGGCCAGGATGAGATCGGCCGTTACCTCGGCAAGCTCGGCGGCCGGCTTCGCATCGCCCCCGAAGGCTCGCACCACGATGGCCAGCGCATCCATCTGCCGGAGCTGCGCGATGCCGTGGGCCGACGACGTCCCTCCCGGCACGTCGGTGAACCGGACCTGCGCGTGGACGATCTTCTTCGACCGCTCCATCACCGCCAGGGTCTCCACGCGCGGGTCGGGGACCGTGGCCACGGCCTGGCTGGCGGTGCCGCCCTTCGCTCCGGCGCGCGTCAGTGCCGTAAAGAGCGTCGACTTGCCGGAGAACGGCACGCCAACGAGACCGATGTCCTTCATGGGCGGCGAGCTTAGCAGCCGGTCCCAGGCGAACAGCCGGTCGTCGCGGACCTGCCGGAACGCGATGAGGGCAGGGCTCCGGCCCCACCCTCTGCTACCGGGAGACCGCTCGTGCTACGCGGCCTTCTTGGTCTCCCAGAAGATCTTGTCGATCTCGGCGATCGCGTCGAGCAGGCCCTGGCCCTGCTGAGGATCCTGCGACTTCTTCGCCAGCCCGGCCTCTTTCGTGGCCTTCCAGAACAGGTCGTGGAGCTGCGGGTACTTCTCCAGGTGCTCGGGCTTGAAGTAGTCGGTCCACAGCACCCACAGGTGCTCTTTGACCAGGTTGGCCCGCTCCTCCTTGATGATCAGGCAGCGGGACCGGTAGTCGTCCACCGTCTCGCCCTTGGTCTTGAACTTCTCGGGGTCCTGATACCGGGTCTGGATGGCCTTCACCGACTCGGCCTCGACCTTGGCCTGGGCCGGGTCGTAGATGCCGCACGGCAAGTCGCAGTGGGCATGGACGACGCGGCTCGGCTTGAGCAAAGCTTCGAGGATGGACATGCCGCCTCCTTCGAACGGGGTTCCAGGAAGAACCTATCACCGGGGCCGACAGAGGCTCGGCCGAGCGGTGGCCGGGGCGGCCGTGGGGGTGGCGTTCGCCTACAGCTTCCTCCGGTGGAAGCCGTTCAAGGTCGAGGTCCGGGGCCCGAGCATGGCCCCGACCCTCGTGCCCGGGGACTGGGCCCTGGCGGTGGCGCCGGGGCGGCTCCGGCGGTGGGACGTGGTCGTCCTGGAGCATCCCTCGCGCCCCGGCTTCGAGCTGGTGAAGCGGATCACTGGGATCCCCGACGAGCTCGGGCCGGACGGCCGGATCCTGGAGGCGGGTGAGTGGTGGGTGGAGGGCGACAACCCCGACCTGTCTACCGACAGCCGCCACTTCGGCCCGGTCACCACCGACCGGATCAGGGCCAAGGTGCGGCTGATCTACTGGCCCCCGTCTCGACGCCGGCTGCTGTGACGCGTTCAGCGGCGCCCGATAGAAGGACGCTCGCCAGTCGCTCCAGGCCCACGACGCGCGAGCCCTTGACCAGGACGATGTCGCCCGCTTGCACGCTCATCGAGACGCAGGCCACGGCCTCGTCCAGATCCCGGCACACGGCCATCCGGGATTCCGGCATGCCGGCACGGGCGGCTCCATCCGCGATTCCCCATGCCTCCACGCCGACCAGGACGAGGCGATCGAACGCCAGCGCGGCCGCCCGAGCTCCGATCCGGCGGTGCTCCCGGCTCGACCATCGGCCCAGCTGCGCCATGTGGCCGAGGACGGCGACGGCGCGCCCTTGCGGGCAGGCCATGGCCCGTGCCGTCTTGAGCGCGGCCTCCATCGATCCGGGGTTCGCGTTGTAGGCGTCGTTCAGGATGACGACGCCATCGGGCCGGGTCGCCACCTCCATCCGCCACGGCGAGAGCTCGGCATGGCGGAACGCCTCGGCGCAGGTGGTGGCGGGGACACCCATCCCAGTTGCGCAGGCCGCCGCGGCGAGCGCGTTCGCGACCAGGTGCTCTCCGGGGGCCTGAAGTTCCACGCGAACGCGCGAGCCCTGCGCGACGAGCGTGAACGAGGCTCGGCCATCCGGGCCCACCACGACGTCTTCGGCGCGAACCATCGCTCCGATGGAGCGGCCGTACGTGAGGAGGCCGGCGACGGTCCTCGAAGCGTACCGGCGGACCACGCGGTCGTCGGCGTTCAGGATGGCCAGGCCCCTTGCGGGGAGCGCCTCAACGAGCTCCGCTTTGGCCCGGCGGATCCTCCGGGGAGAGCCGAACGTCTCCACGTGGGCCAGGCCGACGTTGGTCACGATCCCCACATCGGGTCGCGCGACCTCGCACAGGCGCGAGATCTCCCCCAACACCCCGGCCCCGATCTCGCACACGAGCACGTCCGTGCCCGGGCCGGCCCCCAGGATCGTGAGCGGCAGCCCCACCTGGTTGTTGAACGACCGCGGGCTGGCATGCACGCGGTAGGTGGTGGACAGGGCAGCGCGAGCCAGGTCCTTCGTGATGGTCTTGCCGGAGGAGCCCGTGATGCCGACCACCCGCGCGCCCGATGCGCGACGCTCGTGCGCCGCCATGGCGAGGAGGGCCGCCGCCGTGTCGGGCACCTCGATGATGGGCCAGGCCGCGAGGGAGGCGTCCTCGACCACCGCCGCGCTCGCGCCACGGTGGAAGGCGTCCTCCAGGAACGTGTGGCCGTGGGTGCGGGTGCCGGCCAGCGCGAAGAACAGGTCTCCCGGTCCGGCCTCCCGGCTGTCGACCACCACCCGGCGTACGCGCATATCGTCACCGTGCAGCCGGCCGCCAAGGGCCACAGCCATCTCGGACAGCGATCGCTCTCGCACCTAACCAAGGCGACCGGGCCGGTCGCGGTTCGGTTCCCCCGCGAACCATCTGCCCCACGCGTCGGTCTGGTAGGCGAAGGCCCGGAAGGGGGACGGTGAAGGTCGAGCACGACGTGCGCTTCCCGCCCGCGGGCGCGGCCCGGGGGCAGGACGACTCCATGCTCGAGGCCTCGTTCGCCGATCTCGCGGACGACTTCGACGAGCTCGCGCACATCGCGCGTTCGGCGCGGGATCGGTTGTCGGTGTCGCTCGGTGAGCTCCGACGGTGCCGCACGCTCCTCCAACCCTCAACCGTGCGGACGCTCGATGACCAAGTCCAGGAGCTCCGATCGCGGTTCGCCGCCTCCCTGGACGAGCTCGTCACCCTGAGAGTCGCCGCCGCCCGGGGCGAGCGCTCCCAGTCGTCGCTGGTGCGGCTGACCGAACGCAAGTACGCCCATGCCGAGCTCATGCGGTCGCAGCACGGGCTGGTGGGCGCCATGGTCACCGCCACCGACTGGCAGTCGCCGTCGTTCGCCCACGCGATGCGATCGCAGGCCGGCCGCCTCACCGGCCGGATAACCGAGCATCACGACGACTACAAGCGCGACCGCCATGCCGACGCCGCCGAGTACGAACGGGCGTACCTGGACCAGTACGTGGCGAATCCCTCCGGCCTCGATCTCCGGGCCCTCATGACCGGGTGTGGGATGGCGGCGTTCACCACGATCCTCGCGTTCCTGGAGATGGAGGGGAAGCTCGGCAGGCCGGTCGTCTCCGGTCGCTCGCTATATCACGAGTGCAAGCAGCTCCTTCGTCGAAGCAGGGCCTCCGACCGGATCGTGTGGGTGGACGAGCACGATGTGCGGGCTCAGGTGCGAGCCGTCGCCACCCTCCAGCCGGGGGCCCTCTTCATTGACTCGATGTGCAACGCCAAGGGCATCGCCCTGCCGGACCTGGGACGGCTGATCACATTGCTCGCGGCTCAAGCGTCCGACGAGCTGTACCTGGTGATCGACAACACCGCCCTGTCGTCCGCGTTCCAGCCGTTCGCGATGCTCACCCGAGGCCGGCGCTCCCTTCGCCTCCTCGTGTTCGAGAGCCTTACGAAGTACGCCCAGCTCGGGCTGGACCGGACGCCCGCCGGCATGATCGTGGCCGAGGGTACCGATGTGGCGGATGCCCTTGACGGCTATCGAGAACACCTTGGGACGAACGTCCCCGACGCCGTGGTGCACGCGATCCCCTTCCCCGAGCGCAGCATCTACGAACGGCGGCTGGCTCGCCTCGGCAGGAACGCGTCCCTGCTGGCGGAGGCGGTGCAACGTCGGGCCGAGACGCTCAACGGAGAGCTGTTCACTGGGGCGTGCTACCCGGGGCTGGCGAACCACCCAGCCAACGCGTGGATCCGGCACCAGTGGTTCGGCGGTGGGTTCTTCGAGGTCGGGTTCGCGGGGCGCCCCGATGCCATCCGCCTCCAGCATCGGTTCGTCGACGTCGTGCTCGAGATGGCCCGGGCTCGCGGCGTGCCGATCGCGGCGGGCGCCAGTTTCGGGCTCAACACGACCCGCGTCTACCACACCGCCTCGACCTCGGCGTACGGCGAGCCGTTCGTGCGGATCTCGCCCGGTACGGAGCACAGCCTGGGGATCGAGGCGGTCGCCGGCGTCCTCCTGGCGGCCATGGACCGGCTGGCGCTCGAGGCACGGCAGTTGCCGCGATTCCGAGTCGAGGCGTAGGATTTGCAGTTGCAATGATCAGGACGCGGTGCCGCGGGCTCGTCGGGGCCATGATCCCCTGCAGGTGCTGCTGTCCCCAGGTGCCCGGCGCCGGCCCCTAGGCGGCCGCGCCCCGGCACCGATCCCTCTCGCCCACCCCACCAACGTCTGGAGGTTCCCGCCGATGAGCATCACCGCCACCACCGTGGACGCCAGGGGCCAGTCCTGCCCCGGGCCCCTCGTCACCCTCCACCGGGCTCTGAAGGAGGCCGGTCCGGGCGAGGTGTTCGAGCTGCTCGCCACCGATCCGGGGTCGAAATCCGACGTCCCGTCCTGGGCCAAGCTCTCGGGCAACGAGCTTCTCGAGGCCACCCAGGAGGACGGGGTGTTCCGCTACCTGATCAGGAAGGCATGACGATGGGCGACGTGACCGAAAACGGCTCCACCGACACCACCGAGCTCACAAAGCTCATCGACCAGGCGCTCGCCGAGCGAGACGCCCGAGACGGCTTCAACAAGAGGAACAAGATCACCATCGTGGCCTGGGACGGTCACCTGGACCGCATCTGGCCCACGCTCATCCTGTCCACCACGGCCGCCGCCTCCGGGATGGAGGTGTCGGTGTTCTTCACCTTCTGGGGCCTGTTCGCGCTGGTAAAGCCGGAGAAGCGGATGACCGGCAAGGAGTGGATGACCAAGGCCCTCTCGGTCCTGAACCCCGGCGCCATGAAGCGGGCCAAGCTGTCCCGGTACAACTTCGCCGGCATGGGTCCGTGGATGCTCGGCAAGGTGGCCGAGGACTACAAGACCCCCCACCCCACCGAGCTCCTGGAGATGGCCCGCGACATGGGTGTCCGCCTGATCCCCTGCCAGATGACCATGGATCTGATGGGGGTCAAGAAAGAGGACCTGATCGACGGCCTGGAGGAGCCCATCGGGGCCGCTACGGCGCTCCTGGAGATGAAGGAGTCGTCGATCCAGCTGTTCATTTGAACCCAGCTGTTCATCTGATCCGGCCGTAGCCCCGAGAGGCCGGGTCCCCCGCTGGCCAGGCCCGCTCAAGTCCAGACCCCGCCGTAGCCGACCACAAGAGGTGTGATCGGCCACACGGCGCTCCGCGTCCCACCCCGACCCGACGTCCCGGTCCCCCGGCGTCCGGACCTCTTCGTCCCGCCCGTGCCGCCGATGCGGGTCCGCTCCCGCTGGCTGCGCGGCGGGCGCCTGGTCGCCCTGGTGCTCGCCGGGCTGCTGGTGGCGGGCCCGGTGGCCATCGGGCTCGGCCGCGACCGGCACGACGAGTACACGTTCATCGCCTCGTTCGACGACCATCCCTACCGGTGGAACCCCTGCCAGCCGATCCATTACGTCGTCAATCTCCGAGGCGCCCCCCCCGGAGCCCTGGAGGACGTGCAAGTCGTCGCATCGCGGGTGAAGGCCGCGACCGGGATCGACCTGGTCTACGACGGGCCGACCGACGAGCCCCCCTCCCGATCCCGTGACGCCTACGAGCCCGACCGGTACGGCGAGAGATGGGCCCCGGTCCTTATCGCCTGGATCTCCTCCGTTCCCGGCGACGAATCCGAGTGGACGGGGCGCGGCCTTCAGTTCGCGGGCCTCTCGACGCCCCTGTCGGCCCACGGCAGCGCGGGCGTGTACGTAAGTGGGTGGATCGTGATCAACGCCGAGCAGGTCTTCAGCGCGGGCTTCGAGTATCCGGACGACGAGGGTCCGGTGCTGCAACACGAGTTCGGTCACGTCATCGGCCTGGGCCACACATCCGAGTGGGGCGAGCTGATGAACTTCGGCGGTGGGGGGATGACGGACTGGGGCTCGGGCGACCTGGAGGGCTTGGAGAAGCTGGGGCGAGACGAGGGCTGTCTTCGGACCCCGGCCGTGCCCTGACCGAGGCGCGCGCTACCGCCCGGTCAGGGAGAAGTGCATGTAGTCCTTGTCGCCCGACCAGTAGCCGCCCCACCGCCAGCCGATCGAGGCGAACGCTCGGACCACTGCGTCCTCCGGATGGATCATGCCCGGCTTGCGCAGCGAGCGGTCCCGGAAGGGCTTGGCGTTGTTGTTCCGCACGTATCCGTCGGAGGTGACGTAGGGGTTCTCGATGGGGTTGATGTCGATGGCCAAGCCGTACGCGTGCTGCGACCACGTGTCGCCCGGGCCAAGCGCCGTGACCACCGGCCGGCAGTTGAACCCCGCCGTGTAGTCCCGCTTGTCGTTGGGGTCGTCGTGGTTGGGCCGGTACTTCACGGCCAGGTGCATCTGGTTGATCCGGAATCGCGCCTCGAACATCTGTCGGAACACCGACACCACACCGCCGGCGACCGACTCGTTCACCACCATGAGGCCCTCGTGCACCTGGCGGTCGAATCCCCAGTACCGAAGGGTCAGCAGGCGGAGCCGCCCGATGGCGACGGGACACCCGGGGTGCCACGTGGTGCCGCGCATCTCGGCCTCCAGGTCGGCCGGGAGCGCCGACACCGTGCCCTTGAACCGGGCCGGGAACGGCCTGGGACTCGGTGCGTGGGAGGGGCGGGGCGACGGGGACGGCATCGTGACCGGCGGAATGCCCTCGCTCGATGATGCCTCGGGGATCCCGCCTCCGCCCGACCTGTCCGCCGCGGCCGTCCCGCACGCCGGGAGCAGGGCGATCAGGGCGAGCGCGCAGGTAGCAATGAGGGCGCGAACCGTCCCCATCCTCACGGCAGGTACTGCTCCTCGATCGCCGTCACGACGCCTCCATTCACCGTGACCCAGTACGTCGAGAACTTCCCCTTGTAGTTGCCGGCCGGATACGTGTTCTGGAAGAAGGAGTCCTGGAAGCGGTCCGGGTCGGCGGGGAACAACCGGTCGCAGCAGTGCCTCCAGTCGAGGAGCAGGATCCTGATGTCGCTGGAGACGATGAGCGTCCTGAGCCTCGGATTGTCGTTGACGATGTAGTAGTCGTTCGGCACCGGGGTCTCATCTCCGTGCTCGGCGGCTGCCTGGTTGGCTTCGTCACCGGTCAGGAAGAGGGCCAGGTCGAACACCATCGTCCCGGGGAGCGACCTGATGTCGACCGACTCGATGAAGCCGAAGTGCCTGCCGTCCTCCAGGGCCGGCGAAGGAGAGGGCGAGGGCTGGCCCGTGGGGGACGGCGACGTGACGGCGGGTGTGGGCGCCGAAGGCGTTCCACTGGTGCTCCCGCTCCCCGCGTTGGCACATGCGGGGCCGAGCATCGCCATCGACAACCCGATCACGAGCAACGTCTCCTTGCTCATCCATCCCCTGTTTCTCTCGGTGTCCCAGTGTCGCACGCCGAACCCATGGGAGACGGAAGCGCTGGCACGCCGGTTCCCCAACCGGGGGTCCCCCAGATAGTTCGTGACACTAATTAGCTTTGCGAACTATAATGGTGGGGTCGTGACCACCATCGCAACCCCCATCGACACGGCCGAGCTGGCCTCCCGCCTGCGCCTGGGCGTGACTCGGCTGGCCCGCAAGCTCCGCCAGCAGGCCGAGCCCGGCATCACCCCCTCGCTTCTGTCGGCCCTGTCCACGATCGAGCGGGCGGGGCCCATGACCATCGGCGACCTGTGCGCCGCCGAGCAGGTCCAGCCGCCCACCATGACCCGCCTGGTGGCCTCCCTGGTGGAGGCGGGGCTGGTCGAACGAAGCGTCGATCCCGTCGATCGGCGGGTGGCGTGGGTCCGGGTGACCCCGGCCGGGGCGAAGTCCCTGGCCCAGACCCGGAGGCGCAAGGAGGCCTACCTGGCCAAACGGCTCCGCCGGCTCGAGCCGGACCGTCTGGCCGTCCTGGAGGAGGCCGCCGCAATCCTTGACGAGCTGGTGGAGGGCGAGTCGTGACCAAGATCGGCTTCGCCGTCCACCGGACGTTCCATTCGGTCTCGCACTCTCGCAACTTCCGGCTGTTCTCCGTGGGCCAGATGGTGTCGGTGACCGGCACGTGGATGCAGTCGGTGGCAGCCGCATGGCTGGTGCTGCAGCTCACCGGGAGTAGCGTCGCGCTCGGTATCCAGCTGGCCCTGAACTTCGGCCCCATCCTGTTGCTCGGCGCGTGGGCCGGGCTGCTCGCGGACCGAAAGGACAAGCGGGTCATCCTGATCGGCACCCAGACCGCCTTCGCCCTCCAGGCGCTCGCGTTGTGGGTGTTGGTGTTCGCCGGCGTGGCGGAGCTATGGATGGTCTACGCCTTGTCGCTGTTCGCCGGGATCGTGACCGCGGTGGACAACCCGGCTCGGCAGAGCTTCTACGCCGAGATGGTGGGGCAGAAGGACCTGACCAACGCGGTCAGCCTGAACAGCGCGGTCATGACCGGCACGCGCATCGTGGGCCCGGCTCTGGCCGGCGTGCTGATCGCGACGGTCGGGCTCGCGCCGAGCTTCCTGTTCAACGGGATCTCCTATGTCGCCGTGATCGCGGCGCTGATCGCCATGCGGCCGGACGAGCTGCATCGCGAGGTCGTCCCCGTCCGCGGGAAGGGCCAGCTCCGCGAGGGCCTGGCGTACGTGCGGCGGACCCCCGGTCTGCTGCTCCCACTGGCCTGGATGGCCGTCATCTTCACGTTCTCGTTCAACTTCTCGGTGTTGTTCCCGGTCCTGGCGACGCGAGTGTTCCACGGCGACGCGGGAACCTATGCGACGATGCTGTCGGTGCTGGGCCTGGGGTCGCTCCTCGGCGCGCTGGCCATGGCCCGCCAGCAGGAGCCGAACCTCCACCGCCTCGCGGGCGCGGCCATCGCGTTCGGTGCAGTCTCGGTCCTGGCGGCCGCCGCGCCCTCGTTCTGGCTGGAGCTCGTGGTGCTCCTGCCGATGGGCATCGTCAGCATGGTCTTCATGATCACCGGCAACTCCACGCTTCAGCTCAGGTCGCGGGCCAACATGCGCGGCCGGGTCATGGCCCTGTACGGCATGGTGTTCCTGGGCGGGACGCCGATCGGCGCACCGATCGCCGGGTGGGTGGCCGACCGGTTCGGTCCGAGGATGGGGATCGCTCTTGGCGGGCTCATCGCCGTGGCCACCGGCCTGGTCGGCCTGTGGATGCTGTCCCGCCTTCGCCTCCGCCGGACTCGTGTCGCGGCGGCCAGGCATCCGGAGGTGGTCGGGGTCCCGGTCACGGGCGCGGCGATCGACCCCAAGCTGGCCACCGAGGAGTCCGCGACCGCCTAGCTCAGCTCCCGCTCCAGGCGCCAGGTCCCGCTGCCCTCGGGCTTCGAGACCTCGATCACTGTCCCGTCCTCGAGCGCCAGCCGGAAGCGCCTTCGCCGCTCGCCGTCTCGTTCCTCCAGCCACGATCGCTGTACCTCGGCCCGCTCCTCGACGCCGCCCCAGATCACGGCGGTGGGCCACTCCTCGGCCTTCGCCCCCTCGTAGAACCGGATCTGCAGCTCGGGCGTGCGGGCGATCCACCTCGGGAGCACCGGCGAGTACAGGACGAAGGCCGCCCCGATCAGGGCCACCGAGACCTCGGGGCTGAGCGAGCGGGGCATGGCGACGGCGACGAACGCCGCGATCACCCTCGACAGGTTGTACGACACGTCGTACACCGCGAACACGCGCCCCCGGTAGCCGTCGGGGATGGCTTCCTGGACCATCGTGTCCACTGGGATCTTCTTCCACGCGAACGTGAGGCCCACGGCGAAGCTGCCGAACAGCACGGTGAGGCCGGTGAGGTGCAGCGAGAGGACCAGCAGGCAGACGCCCCCCACGAGGAACCCCCCGGCAACGATCCGCTCCTTGGCGAACCGCTCCTCGAGCTTGCCCACCGTGAGGATCCCGACCAGGACCCCCAGGCCGCCGGCGCCGATGAGGTTGGAGAACGACCCGACCCCCTCCCTGTACCGTTCGCGGAACACGAACAGGGACAGCACCAGCATGATGCCCTGCCCCAGCTGGTCGATCGTGATGGACGTGATGGGCCCGACCGCTCGCGGGGTCCGAGCCAGGCGATAGATGCCGTCCGCGAACTCGCGGGCCACACGCCGGATCTCGTCGGTCACCGCTTCGGCCGGCCGGCGCAGCGGCGTGAGGCTCGTCGTGATCCGGGAGGCGATCAGCGACCCGATGAGCCACATCGCCCCTGCCGCGACGATCACGGGGACGTTGTCGAACGCGTCGGACACCCACCCGCCGACGAACACGCCGGCCAGCAGCGCAACGGTTCCCCCCACCGTGGCGATCGAGTTCGCCATCAGCAGGTCCTCGGTGGGGACCAGGCGCGGCACCACGGCCTGGGCGGTTGCGAGATAGAACCGGTTCACCGAGAACACCAGCACGACGCCCACGTAGAACGGCACCGAAGCGGTGCGCGGGTTCAGCAGCGCGAGCCCCACGACCGCCGCCCGGATCCAGGGCGCCACCACCAGGATCCGCCGCCTGGACCACCGGTCGATGAACACGCCGGTGAATGGCCCGACCGCCGAGAACGGCAGCGACACCAGGAGCGTCGCGATGGCGAAGCCCACGGCGGTGCTCTGCTTCTCCGGGTTGAAGACGACCGACGCCACCAACGCGGCCTGGAAGAACCCGTCGGCGGACTGGCTCACCAACCGGATGGCGAACAGACGCCGGAAGTCCTGGCTTCGCAGCGCGTCGCGGGTCCGGGCGATCGTTCCCTTCACGGCCGCATCCTAGGGGGCCGGCGCGACGGCGGGGAGGGCCCCCCGATGCCTAGCGTTCCGGTTGGGACGTGGCGTGTTTCAGGGCTGAGAGCAGCGTCTCGGCGTCGTAGCCCTCGTCGTGCCGCACCCCGTTGACGAAGAAGGTGGGCGTTCCGTTCACGCCACTTCGGATCCCGCCCATGAAGTCCTCGCGGACGCGCTCGGCGTGGGCGTGCTCGGACATCTCGCGAGTGAAACGGGCTCGTCCAGCCCGACCTCCCGTGCGTACCGCGCCAGGTTTGCGTCGCCCAGGGCGCCCTGGTGCTCGAAAAGGTGGTCGTGCATCTCCCAGAACTTTCCCTGCGCGGCGGCAGTCTCCGCCGCCTCGGCTGCGTGCTGCGCGTGCGGATGGGAGTTCGTCAGCGGGAAGTTGCGGAACACGAAGCGAAGCCGCTCGCCCATCTGTTCCTGGACCGCCTTGACGATGGGGTAGGCCTCGCCGCAGTACGGGCACTCGTAGTCCCCGTACTCCACGAGCGTGACGGGCGCATCGCTCGGTCCCTTTGCGTGATCTCGGTCCTCGGAGACCGCGAGGACCAGGACCGCTCGCTCGTCCCCGTTTTCGTCCTGGTCGTCCTGATAGGGCGTCCGCTTCACGATGCGTTCCTCTTGCGCTCGAGCGCTTCGAGGGCTCGAAGGATGCCGTCCGCTCCCGGATTGACTCCGGAAGGTGAGAGGTAGCTCCAGCTGATGACGCCGTCGCGGTCGATCACGAAGAGCGCACGCTCGCTCGTGCCCTCATGGAACTGGTACACGCCGTAGCTCTTGGCCACGGCGCCCTTCGGCTCGAAGTCGGCGAGCAGGGGGAAGTGGAGCTTGCGGTCCTTGGCGAAGGCAAGATGCGACCAGACGCCGTCCACCGAGATGCCGAGGAGCTCGGCATCGAAGCGCTCGAACTCGGGAAGGATCTCCTGGTACAGGGCCAACTGGTCGGTGCACACCGGGCTCCAGTCGGCAGGGTAGAAGGCCAGGATGACCGGCCTGCCGCGGAAGTCAGACAGAGCGACACGCTGGTCGGAGTCCGATGGCAGGACGAAGTCGGGGGCGGGCCTGCCGGCCTGAAGGATCGACGATCGTTCGCTCGTGGCCGTCTCGCTCATGCATCTCTCCCTGCGTGGATGGATGACCCATCCAAACCCGCGAGCGATCCCAGTCTCGGCGCCCTGGCCGAGGCTCCCGGCCGAGGCGCCCACGCCCACCGAAGGGTCTCAGCCTCGAGAGATCGTCAGCTCAGTCACGTGGGCCCCTCGGGGGTCGAGGACCACCCGCAGGATCTGGCCGGCGACGTCACGGGGGTCCATGTAGGTGTCGAAGTCGGGTGGCTGTCCCACGTCCGGTCCCCAGAACGGGGTCCGCATCCCGCCCGGATAGACCGTGAGCGTTCGGATGGCGCTCCCCTTCAAGGCGGCGCGCAGGGCCTCCATGAATCCCCGGCCACCCCACTTCGCGGCGCAGTATGCAGCCTCGTTGGGACGCCCGACCAGAGCGGCAGATGAGAGAACGGTGACGATGGTTCCACCTCCGCCGGCGCGAATGACCGGCAGCGCCGCGGCCGTGGCGATCATCAGTCCCTTGAGGTTTCCGGCGACGACCTCGTCGATGGTCTCCTCGGTGAGCTCGTCCACGGGGCCGAAGCGTCCCGCGCCGGCCACGTTGAACAGGAACCGCACCTCCCGGTCCCGGGAGATCAGCGCGAACGCGTCTCGAACCTCGGCCTGCTTGGACACGTCGCACGGAAAGCCCTCGGCGTCCACGCCGCCGGCCCGCAGATGCCGGAGCGCTTCGTCCTGTCGTCCACGATCCCGACCCAGGATGGCGACCGAGATCCCGCTTCGGCCCAGGCCTTCGGCCAGCGCCAGGCCGAGACCTGAGCTCCCGCCCGTCACGATCGCCCAGGAAGCCATACACGATCCTCAGAGATGCCTCGGTCCAGGCGGAGACGATAGCCCACGCCGTGCCCGACCCGAGCGGACGAGGGCGACTCACGGGTGGATGGGCCCCTCCCCTCTCGGCTTGACAACGTTTCGAACCCCGTGCTTGAGTCATGACAACGTTGTCTGCAATGACCACGACCACGTTGGGACCGAGGGCATCCATCTGGACCCCCAGTCGGGGAGTGAAGGGGACGGGGGTATGAGGGCGCGCCCCACGATGGTGGACGTGGCCGGCATGGCGCGGGTCAGCCTGAAGACCGTCTCGCGGGTGGTGAACGGCGAGGCTGGCGTCCGCGCCGAAACTGCGGCCAGGGTCAGAGAGGCGGTATCGGTGCTGGGGTACCGGGCCAACGACACGGCTAGGAACCTTCGTCGGAGACGGGGACCGGCGACCGTCGGCCTCGTGATCGAGGACGTTCGCAACCCCTTCTACTCCAGCATCGCTCGGACGGTGGAGGAGATCGCGCGCCAGCATGGCCACGTGGTCGTCATCGCGAACTCCGACGAGACCCCCGCAGGAGAACGAAAGGCGGTGGGCACGCTCCTCGAGCGGCAGGTCACCGGGCTGCTGATCGTTCCCGCCGGGCGCGACCACAGTTACCTGCTGGACGAGATCCGACATGGCACCCCGATCGTGTTCATGGATCGGCCGGCCCGCCGGGTCAAAGCGGACGAAGTCCTCCTCGACAACGTGGACGGGGCCCGTCAGGCGACCAGCCACCTCTTGGGCTATGGGCACCGACGGATCGGCGTGGTGGGCGATCCGCCGACCGTGTATACCGTCGCACAGAGGGTGAGGGGGTTCCGGGCGGCGATGGCGGCGGCGGGTGTGGCGGTCGACGAGTCCCTGATACGCCTGGGAGTGCGCGACGTCGTCCAGGCGGAAGCGGCAACTCGCGAGCTCCTCTCGACGGCCGGCCCGCCCACGGCCATCTTCACCACCAACAACCGGGCGAGCATCGGGGTGCTGCGGGCGCTGCGGGGGCGGGAGTCCACCGTCGCGCTGGTCGGGTTCGACGACTTCGAGCTGGCGGACATGCTTCCGGTCCCCGTCACCGTGGTGAAGCACGATCCCGAGGAGATGGGCCGGGCCGGGGCCGAGCTGCTCTTCGGCCGGTTGGCCGGCGATGAGCGTCCCCCCCAACGGATCGTGCTTCCCACACGGCTCGTGCCCCGTGGCTCAGGTGAGATCACGTGGGAGCCCGGGCCGTGACGATCTCGGGCGGTGCCGCGATGAACGGTCACCTCCTCGAAGCCCGAGGGATCGTCAAGAGCTACGGGCACGTCCGCGCCCTCCAGGGTGCCAACTTCGACGTGTTCCCCGGGGAAGTGGCGGCGCTGGTCGGGGACAACGGGGCCGGCAAGAGCACCCTCATCAAGATCCTGTCGGGGACGGTCCAGCCCGACCGCGGGGAGATCTGGTTCGACGGGAAGACCCTGTTGATCGAGACCCCCATCGCGGCCCGGCACCTCGGCCTGGAGACCGTGTACCAGGACCTGGCCTTGGCCGCCGACCTCGACCCCGCGGCGAACCTGTTCCTCGGCCGAGAGATCCGGCAGCCCGGGCTTCGCGGCAAGTTCGGGTTCATCGACAAGAAGGCCATGCGAGAGAAGGCCAAGGACGCATTCGCGACGCTTGGGATCGGGCTCCAGGACATGGACACGGAGGTCGCCATGCTCTCAGGGGGTCAGCGCCAGGCCGTCGCCGTCAGCCGAGCCGTGACGTGGGCCAGCCGGGTGATCTTCATGGACGAGCCGACCGCGGCCCTCGGTGTGGTCCAGGCGAACAAGGTCCTCGAGCTCGTCCGGCGCCTCCGAGGGTCGGGCATGTCGGTGGTGCTGATCAGCCACAACCTCCCGCAGGTGTTCGAGGTGGCCGATCGGATCCAGGTGCTGCGACTGGGGAGGCGGGTGGCTACGTTCCGGGCCGACCAGACCACGATGGAGGGGGTCGTGCGAGCCATGACCGGTGCCGACGTGGAGGGCGCGTCCTGATGGCCCGGGAGCGGGTGCCGGTCGAGGCGGCGGAGCTCGTGCCGGCACCCGAGGAGGCGGATCAGCGCCCGACCGGCCTGGCCGGCCTGATGGCAGCCACGTCAACGTGGATCTTCCTGGTGCTCGTGGTGATCATCGCGGTCTTCTCCGTCCTTGACTTCGACTCGTTCGCCTCGGTCTTCAACCTCCGAAACATCATGATCGATGCGTCGAGTCTGCTGATCATCGCGGTGGGGATGACGTTCGTGATCATCACCTCAGGGATCGACCTCTCGGTCGGGTCGGTGCTGGTGTTCTCTCAGGTCGTGGCGTCCCTGCTCATGCGGGAGATGGGGGCCGAGGGTATGGACGTCATCCTGGCCGGGCTGGGGGCCTCGCTGCTGGCCGGGGTGGCGTGGGGCCTGTTCAACGGGTTCCTCATCGCCAAGACCAGGATCCCCGCGCTGATCGTGACCCTCGGCACACTGGGCATGGCCCAAGGGGGCGCGCTGCTGCTCAGCGGGGGCATCAACGTCAGAGGGGCGGTCCCGACGGAACTGGTGACCACGGTGGGCATCGGCCGGTTGTTCGGCCAGATCCCCTACCTGGTGCTGATCGCCGCGGGGGTCACGATCGTCGGCGGGATCCTCCTGCACCTGACCCAGTTCGGTCGGTACACGTACGCGATCGGGTCGAACGCCGAGGCGTCCCGCCGAGCCGGCATCAACGTGCCTCGGCACCTGATCAAGGTGTACGCGCTGTCCGGCCTGCTCGCCGGGCTGGCCGGGTACGTGCTCCTGGCCCGGTTCACCACGACCACGATCGAGGGGCACGGGAGCGACAACCTCCAGGCGATCGCGGCGGTGGTCATCGGCGGGACCAGCCTGTTCGGTGGAAGGGGGGCGGTGTTCGGCACGGTGGCGGGCGTCTTCATCCCGGCCATCCTGCGGAACGGGTTCATCATCCTGGGGATCCGGCCGTTCTGGCAGCAGGTCGCGGTGGGCGCCGTGTTGATCCTCGCGGTGTACTTCGACCAGGTGAAGCGCCGTGCCAGGGAGAGACAGTAGGAGCGAGGAAGCCGGAAAGGAAGGGGGAACCATGAGGAACAGACGGGCCGTACTGGCCCTGCTGGCCGCGGTCGCCTTCGTGGGGGCGGCGTGCGGCAACGGTGACGACGGCGGTGGCGGGGGAGCTGCACCCCTCGACATCGTGTTGATCCAGGGAGTCGCGGGTGACGAGTTCTACATCACGATGGACTGTGGAGCTCAGGCCGCGGCAGCGGAGCTCGGGGTGAACTACCAAGTCCAGGGGCCCAGCGAGTTCGATCCCACGGAGCAGATCCCGATCGTCGAGGCGGTGGTAGCGCAGCAGCCGGATGCAATCCTCATCGCCCCGACCGAGCGCACGGCCCTGGCCGGGCCTCTGCAGACGGCGCAGGACGCCGGGATCACCGTGGTGCTCGTCGACACGATCGTGGACGATCCGAACATCGGCGTGTCCCGGATCGCCACCGACAACGTCGAGGGCGGCAGGGTCGCCGGAGAGGCGCTGGTCGACCTGATCGGCGGCAAGGGATCGGTGTTCGTGAACACCACCCAGCCGGGGGTTTCGACCGTGGAGGAGCGCGTGCAGGGGTTCGAGGAAGTGATCGGAGGCGAATCGGGCATCGAGTACCTGGGGGCAGAGTTCAACAACGACGACCCCACCCGTGCGGCCGAGATCACCTCGGCAAAGCTGGCCGCCAACCCCGACCTGGCGGGCATCTTCGCCACCAACCTGTTCTCGGCCGAAGGAGCGGCCACCGCCCTCCGGGACGCCGGCGCGGCGAAGCAGGTCAGCCTGGTCGGGTTCGACGCCAGCCCCGGGCAGGTGGGGCAGCTCGAGGAGGGTCTGGTGCAGGCCCTGGTGGCACAGAACCCACGGGAGATCGGCTTCCAGGGCGTCCAGACCGCGGTTGCGGCGCTCCGAGGGGAGCCCTTCGAGGCGCAGATCACCACGCCACTCACGGTGGTCACCCAGGACAACCTGACGGACCCGGCGGTTCGCGACACCCTGTACCTGGGCGAGTGCTAGACGAGACGACGGGGGCCGGCCGAAGGCCGGCCCCCGCCGTCACCCACTCGCTTGGAGGACCGGTTCCGCTCGTCCGCTCTCGGCGGAGCGCAGAGCCGCGTCCAACAGCCGGTGGGCGGCGAGGGTCTCCTGGGGGGTGACGCACCCGAACCGGTCCCCGAGGTCCCCGGCGCGCTCCCCCAGGAAGGCGGCCCACATCTGGAGCACCGCGTCGGAGAAGCCGAACTCGAAGATCCCCCCGGTGACCGTGGGGAACACGGACTGGCTTCCCGTCTCCAGGTGTTCCCACATCTGCCGGCCCTCCCGGACCGTGAACCGTCGAACGGTCTTCGGGTTCCGGGTCGAGAACTCCACACCCCCTTCCATCCCGACCACGCGCAGTACCCACGTGTTCGTCTCCCCTGGCGCGATCCGCTTCGTCTCCACGGTGAGCGGGAACGGGCCTTGGTCGCTCTCCACCGAGCAGACCAGGGTCGCGTTGTCGATCGTGTCGCAGGGCTCGAGTTCGCCGCTCGGGCCCGGACGCTCCGTCACGATGTCCTGAAGCACGGCGTAGACCCGGACTGGATGCCACCCCAGCCGGAGTGGGATGTGGAGGACGTGCATCCCCAGGTCGCCCATCACCCCCAGCCGGCCGCAGAACCTGGCCTGGCGCTTCCAGTTGATCGCCTTGGTCACGTCCAGGTCGCTCGAGTGAAGGAAGGCCGAGCGGGCTTCGACGATCCGGCCGACGGCACCCGAGCGGATGACGTCGTGGGCGAACTGTGCGCCGGGGAAGTAGGGCATCTCGCTGGAGCACCGCACGAACAGCTCGGGCCGGCGCCGCAGCGCCTCGACGATCCGCTCCCCGGCGGCCAGGTCGATGCCGAATGGCTTCTCCCCGAGGAAGTCCTTCCCCGCGGAGATGGCGTCGAGATAGAGCTCCTCGTGGAGGTGGTGGGGGACGGCGATGTACAGGACCTCGATCCGATCGTCCTCCATCAGCTGGCGGTGGTCGGTGGCCTTCAACCGGACCGTGTCGATGCGGTCGAACCATTCCAGGGCGGCGGGGTTCGTGTCGCACACCGCGGTGAGCCGGGGCCGGACGGGGTGGTCCTGGAGGGCCGGCCACCGGGCCAGAGCCGCGGCCACCTCCCTTCCCATGAGGCCGCCGCCGATGATGCCGACCTCGACCTGTTGTGCCACGGCCTCGGTCAGGACGTCTCGCGGAGGAGCGTCAGCGCCTTCTCCGGTGTCCAGTCATCGTGCACCACGGCGAGCAGCGCCCGTGTCATCGCGCCGGGATCCTTGTGCTGGATGATGTTGCGCCCGTAGACGATCCCCGCAGCACCCTGCTGCAGCACGGCAGCGGTTCGGGCCAGGATCTCCTCGTCCTCGACCCGTCCACCTCCCCGGACCAACACCGGGACCCTGGCGACCTGCACCACCCGGTGGTACTCGGACACGTCGTCGGTCGGATCGGCCTTGATGATGTCGGCGCCGAGCTCCACGGCCTGTCGGACCAACGCGCTGATCTTGGGCAGGTCGCCGTCGACCGTGTATCCACCCCCGGTGGCCGGCTTCATCACCAGCGTCTCAACCATCAAGGGCATCCCGGTCGTCTCGCAGGCCGCCTTGAGCCGGGACACGTTCTCGATGCACGCCCGACGGAGGTCGTCCGCCCCGGGAACGTCCATCAGGTTGACTACCACGCACGCGGCATCGAGCCGGACGGCGTGACCCAGCGGATCCTCGATCAGCAGGCTGAAGGCGGCGTCGGGCGCGCGACCGCCGTACACGTTGGCCGTGTCGCACCGCATGACGAGCGCCGGCTTGTCCCGGCCGGGACGGCCTTGCAGGAGCGGGGCCTGGCCCACGGTGAGCTGGATGGCGTCCGGACCGGCCTCGACCAGTGTCCCGACGGTGGCCTCCATGTCCTCGATGCCCACCAGGAACTCCGACTCGCCGGCGAAGCCGTGGTCGACCGCGACGTCGAGACAGCGACTGGACCTCGGATTGAACAGACGGTTGAGCCGGTACTCCTTCACGGCGACCCTTCCTGGGGACCCGGCCCCTTGACCGGCGCCGAATGCCAACCTAGGGTAGCTTGGACAACGTTGTCAATGGCCGGACGGTGGACCGCGGTAGGGGGTCGAACCGGTGGAGCCCATCGTTCTGGGACCGAACCAGGTGCATCGGTTCTACCGGGGTGGTCCGGCCATCGCGGAGTTCCGAGGCATCCCCAGCGAGGACGACCACGCCCCTGAGGACTGGGTGGGGTCGGCGACGTCGGTGTTCGGCTCGGAGGGGACCGGGCTCAGCACGCTTCCGGACGGCCGAACGGCGGCGGATGCGTTCGGCGCCGACCCCGAAGCGTTCTTCGGGCCACGGCACGCCGAGCGGTTCGGCGCCGAACCCCGCCTGTTGGTGAAACTGCTCGAAGCCGGGGACCGCCTGCCCGTGCACTGCCACCCCGACCGGGAGTTCGCGCGGCGGCACCTGGACTGCCCGTACGGCAAGACCGAGGCCTGGGTGATCGTCGAGGTCCGGTCCCCTGAGCCCGAGGCCGAGATGTTCCTGGGGTTCCGCCACCAGGTCGACCCGGCCGCGCTGGCCGGTTGGGTACGCGGGCAGGACACTCGGGCCATCCTGGGGGCGATGCACCGGATCCCCGTGGCCGTCGGCGATGCTGTGCTGGTTCCCGCGGGCCTCCCCCATGCCGTCGGCCAGGGCGTGTTCCTGGTCGAGCTCCAGGAGCCTACCGACCTGTCGGTGCTCCTGGAATGGGAGGGGTTCGACATCGACGGCGCCAGCGACGGGCACCTGGGGTTGGGTTTCGATGTCGCGCTTCGGTGCGTCGACCGGTCCGGGTGGGTGAAGCGGCTCGATCGCCTGCGCACCCCGCGGGAGGGCGGGCACGACGTGCGCCCTGGGGTGGATGTCCTGTTTCCCGCCGAGGCCGACCCGTTCTTCCAGGCCGAGCGGATCCGCCCTCGCGATGCTGCCTCCCTCCCCGCCGGGTTCTCCATCGTTGTGATCACCTTGGGACGCGGCCGGCTGGAGTTCGGGACCGCGGGTTCGATGGAGATGGTGCGGGGCAACACCGTGCTGGTCCCGTTCGCCGCCGGCGATTGCCGGCTCGTTGGGTCCCTGGAAGCAGTGCGGTGCATGCCGCCAGATGCGGACGCCCCCGACGTCTCCGCGCCGGTATTCGGATGACCGAGGACCTCCTGCTCGGCCTGGATCTCGGGACGGAGTTCACCAAGGCCGCGGTGGTCACCCTCGACGGGGTGGAGCGATCCCACGGGCGGGCCCGGACCCCTTGGCGCTCGGTGCCGACCGGCGCCGAGATGGACCCGGGGGCCCTGGTCGAGGCGGCTGTGGCCGCGGCCCGGGAAGCGCTGAAGGACGCTCCGGCCGGACGCGTGATCGGGGTGGGCGTGACCAGCATGGCCGAGACCGGGGTCCTGCTGGATGCCCGGGGCGAGCCGGTGGCGCCGATGATCGCGTGGCACGACACCCGGGGAGATGCGGAGGCCGCGGAGGTGGCGGAGGCGTTCGGGAGCGACCGGTTCACCGAGCGGACCGGGCTCCCGGTGAGCCGGCTGTGCACCCTCAGCAAGTACCGGTGGATGCGCGGCCACCTCCCGGAAGCCAAGCGCGGCGTGCGGTGGCTGAACGTCGCGGAGTGGATGGTCCGAAGCCTGGGGGGCGAGGACGTGGCCGAGCTCTCGTTGAGCTCTCGGACAGGGTTCCTGGACCTCGCCGCGAGGAAGGGTTGGGACGAGGTGCTGGAATGGGCCGAAGCGCCCACCGGCCTCCTGCCTGAACCGGTGGATGCCGGAACCCGTGCGGGGAGGGTCACGGGGGTGCTCCGGGAGGCCGAGGGTGCGGTGCTCTCCGTCTCCGGCCACGACCATCCGTGTGCGATGGTGGGGTCGGGGGCCACCCGACCTGGTGACGTCTTCGACTCCTGCGGTACCGCCGAGGCGTTCGTCCGGCCGGTGGAGCCGCCTGTGCCGCCGGACGCCATCCGCCGGGCGGTCGCCGGGGGCGTCACGGTGGGGTGGCACGCCGTTGCGGGCCAGCTGGGGTTGATGGCCGGGTTCGTCTCCGGCCTGGCCCTCCAGCGCTTCCTGGACCTGCTCGGGGTGGACGCCGACCGCCGGGCGGAGCTGGACGCGGCCGCCCTGCGGATCCCCTCGGGGGCCGAAGGCGTGCTGGTCCGTGACGTGATCGCCGACCGGGCGACCCTGGAGAGCATCCATCGCTCGGCGACACCGGCCCACGTGTGGCGGGCGGCGCTGGAAGCTGTGGCCCGGCACGGCGCCGACGTCCTTGCCACCATCGAGTCCGTGGCCGGGAAGCCGCGGCGGCTGGTGGTGACGGGAGGCTGGGCCAGGAGCCCGGCCGTCCGCGCTGTGAAGCGGGAGGTCCTGGGCGCGTTCGACGAGCCCGAGGTCCAGGAGGCCGGGGCCAGGGGTGCCGCGCTGATCGCCGGCATCGCGGCCGGCGTCTACCGCGACGTCTTCGACCTTCCCCCCGTCACCTGGAGAGAGCAGGAAGACCGATGAAGGACGGCGCTGGGGATGCGCGCGCCGTCGCGCGTGGGATCCTTCCGCGCCGGCCCGATGAGTACGCGTCGGCAGGCAAGGTGGCCAACCTGGACCAGCTCGCAGCTGCCACCTCCTCCCAGGTGATCGGGGGCAAGGCGAACGGCTGCCGGGCCCTGGACATGCGAGCGGTCGGTGGGATCGACGTCCGGATCCTCCCGGACCGGGGCTTCGACCTCGGGCATGCGTGGTTCGCAGGGGTGCCGCTGGCCTGGATCTCCGAGGTGGGCGAGGGGCCGCCGCTGGACTCGCTTGACGACAGGGCGTGGATGCAAGCCTTCGGCGGGGGGCTCGTCACGACGTGCGGGCTTCGGAACGTGGGCGCTCCGTCCGAGGGCCACGGCATGCACGGCCGGTACTCGCACCTCCGGGCCTCCGACGTGCGGGTGAACCGCGAGCTCGAGGACGGTGAGGTGCTCCTCACCGCTCGGGCGACGATCGACGACGTGGAGGCGCCGAGCGTGCATCTCCGATTGGAGCGAACCGTACGCGCACGGACGGGGTCGGGCCTGGTCGAACTGAGCGACGTGACCACGAACCTCGGCACGGGCTCGGAGCCCGCTCCGATCCTGTACCACGTGAACGTTGGTATCCCGCTGTTCGACGAGGGAGCGCGGGTGGAGATCGATGCCGACGAGGTACTCCCTCGCGACGCCGACGCGGAGCGCGGGCTGGACTCCTGGATGGCGCCCGGGCCGTCCGAGCCGGGAGCCGCCGAGATGGTGTTCGAGCACGTGGTCCGTCCCGACCCCTCCGGGTGGGCCCGGGCCGCGGTGGTCAACCCCTCGCTCGGTCTCGAGCTCGAGGTGCGGTGGCGGCACGCTGAGCTCCCCCGGCTCCACCAATGGATCCATCCCCGCCGTGGGATCTATGCGCTGGGCCTGGAACCGGCGAACTGCTCGGTCCTGGGCCGGGCGGCCGATCGGGCGGCGGGGATGCTGCCGGTCCTGGAGCCGATGGAGGCTCGCACCACCGAGCTCCGGATCCTGGCTCGGCCAACCCCAGGGGCGGCCTGACCGCACCGATGCTCATCGCCGGCCCCAACCTCACCACCGACCGAACCCTCTCCATCGACGAGCTGCGCCCAGGCGAGGTCCTTCGGTTCTCCACGGCCACCATCACCCCTGGCGGCAAGGGGGTGAACGTGGCCAGGGTGGCCCGGGCCATGGGCTTCCCCGCGGTCCTGGTGGCGCTGGCACCGGGCAGGACCGGACGGGCTGTGGTGGAGCTCCTCGGCGACGAGGGCTTCGCAGTCGTCCCGGTGGGGACGGGCGGCGAGGTCCGTGCGGCCTCCGTGATCCTGGAGGAAAGCGGGCGGGTGACCGTCCTCAACGAGCCGGGCCCCGCCGTCGCCGAGGGGGAATGGGAGGCCTACGAGCGAACCGTGGAGACGAATCTGTCCGGCCACGAGTTCCTGGTGTGCATCGGGAGCCTGCCACCGGGCACCCCCCCGGACGCGTACGCCCGGTTGGTACGGATGGCCCGCTCCCGGGGGGTGCGCGCGCTGGTGGATGCGGCGGGCGCGCAGCTGGCTGCGGCGCTGGAGGCCGGACCCGAGCTGGCGACACCGAACCTCGCGGAAGCCGAGGGGATACTGCTGGGGACCGAGTCGACGCCCGTGGACGATGGCTCTCCGGACCTTCGGCCCAGGGCGCTGGATGCAGCGTCCGAGGTGGTCGCTCGGGGTGCCGGTACCGCCCTGGTCACGGCGGGTGCTGCGGGGGTGGCGGTCGTCGCGGCGGCGTCCGAGCCCTGGTGGGTGGAAGCCCCTCATGTCGAGCGCCGAAACCCCATCGGAGCCGGCGACTCCCTGGTGGCCGGGCTCGTCGGCACGCTCGAGCACGGCGGAGACCTGAACGAAGGGGTGCGGATGGGCGTGGCCGCCGCGGCGGCCAGCGTCGAGACGGAGATCGCGGGCGTGGTGAACGCGGAACGGGTCCGGGCGCTCGCCGCGGAACTCGACGGGTAGCCGCGGGCCGGGGATCCTGAGGTACGTGAAGATCTCGAGCTCTCTCTTGACACTCTTCGCATGTTCACCATTCCCGTTGGGAAGCATTGGGGTGGGCGGATGTTGATGAGCGGCGAGGGAGACGGCCCGGGTTCGCTCGGCTCAGGATGAAAGGAGAGGCACCGTGGGCGACGCCGACGTTCCTACGTATTCGTGCTGTGTCACCGTAACGCCGCGACACGGGCGATGACGTGATCATCGGCACCGACACTGCCAGCATCGAGGTTTTCAACGGTAAGGGCGGCAATGATACGATTGAAGGACGCGGCGGCCCCGATTACATCTGCGGTGACCTCGAGAACGACACTCTCAAGGGGCAGACGGGTGACGATTCTGTCTTCGGTGATGCGGGGAATGACACGATCTACCTAGGAGCAGGCCGGGGGGTACAGAGGTCAGTGAGGGCAACGCTGGAGCAGACGTGATCTTTTCCGGTGATGACCTCGACGGCTCAAAAGGCAACGACGGCAACGACAATGTCTACGGAGAGCAGGGCGCGGACTACTTGCAGGGAAACAAGAATGATGACTTCCTGTCCGGCGGGACGGGTGATAACGACACCCTCCTGGGACATGACGGCAGCGATCTGCTGAACGGCGGACCCGGAAACAACGACTACTGTAACTCCGGACCGCCTCCTGGGGACGGTAGCGACCACCTGGAATGCGAAGCCGGGCGAGGTTAGGGAAGTGATGTGATGAGCCGTCGCGCATGGTCAACAGTTGGGGCGCTAGTCTTGGGTGTCGGTCTCACCTTCCCTGTTCTCATGCACTCAACATCGCCTGCCCAGACCATACCTGACTTCGTTAGCCTGGAACCTTTTCCCGATTCAGTGAGGCAGGATGCTCAGCTCCTTCAGGCCGAACTCGACAGACGACTTGTCGAATGGACTGCCAAGGTGAACGTGGCGCAAATGACTCCAGACGAGTTGGCCAGCGGCATACAGGTGATCTGGGCGGCGGTGCAGTCGTTGGGGGAGACAGAGGACTGGTGGTTGGACTTT
>Ga0184610_1000058_pt1 | contig 27037 bp, 25 predicted proteins | sample PLM1_100_coex_FD_133011 | JGI IMG/M metagenome (GOLD analysis project Ga0184610, IMG submission 133011) | Groundwater sediment microbial communities from an aquifer in East River, Colorado, USA - PLM1_100_coex | ecosystem: Environmental > Terrestrial > Soil > Riparian zone | place: USA: East... | reverse complement strand
GCTGCGGCACGGTCCAGGACTTCCTCCACAAATCCGGCTACCTCGCCACCCAGCAGGACATCCAACGCAATCAGATAGACCCAGATGAGAAACACGACCAGTCCGGCCAGTGGGCCATAGACCAGCGGATAGTCGGCGAGCGTACTCAGGTACCAGAGGAACGCCTGGGTCGTCCCTTCGACAAGGAGTAACCCGGTCAATGTACCGGCCAGCACACTCCTCCACCGCAACCGGTGGTTCGGGAGAAAGCGGTATATGATCATGAGCGCCAGCCCTGTAAACACCACGGGGCCTACGACCGCAAGCGCCGGCGCCGACGGATTCTGAAAGATGAACTCCGCAAGCCGCCCGACGGCTCGTACACGAGAGAGCGCGGTCAGCATTGTGCTCGTGATCAGCGAAAGGCTCAGCGCGATCCCGCCGAGCGCGATCAACGCAAGATCGACCAGCTTGCGGTGCCAGAAGGCGCGCACCACCCTCAGGTGCAGCACATGATTGAGCCCGTGGCGAAGCGCGCCGGCTACTGCGGTGCCGCTCCAGAACAGGGCGAATACCGCCAGGAATCCCGCAACCTCGCGTGTGTTGAAAACATCCTCGAGCGTTCTGCGCACCAGTTCGAGGGCGTCTCTCGGAAGATAGGGGGACAGCGCGATCAGAACCGCGCGCTGGGCTTCTGCCTCGGACGCGAACCGGCTGAGCAGCACGACGAGACCCACGAGCAGCGGGAAAATCGAAAGCAACGCCGCGTAGGCGATCGATGAGGCCAGCGTGAGGATGTCATCTTTTCCGAGGCGCTCGAGGATCGCCGGGGTCCGCACGAGTCCTATCCAAGCGCAACAGCGAGGGTAGTCTCCCACGACTGACGCGGCAGAAGCGCGATCGGCCAGAGCGTCACGCAGGTCAGTCCCTGGAAAATGCGCTCAAACCCCGCTTCGGAGTTCGAGACCGTCCATACCGGCATCACCCAGACCCGGGCCGAGGAGAACTTCATGGTCACCGGCCCGGGCCAGCCATCGTCACGGAGCACGACCTGCGTGGCTGCTGCGACGTCATGCAGATCTGAGACAGCATAGCGCCGCCCGTCGAGCAGTACTGTGGCAGCGGGATCAAAGATCGCCCAGTTTGTCTCGACTGCGAGAGTCGAGGCAACGGATTCGGCGCCGGCGTTCTCCAGGCGGTAACGTGCCGAAAGACGCGGCCCCTCTATGCCGATCTCCTTGTTCATGCGCACGAGTTCCACAACTTCTGGGCGGCTGACCTCCTCGCCGCGCCAGAACCCGTTCGCGCTCGCGTTGACGTGGAGGAAGTGCTCCAAGAAACTGGCTTTGCGACCTCGATCGTAAATCAGCAACTGATCGAGGCCCCCTTCTTTAACGCGGATTCGCGGTGAGTGAATGGTCTCGACCCCATGCCCGGCGGCCTGGGCCGCCCCCTCGGGGGAGCGGGTGGGGGTGAGGGGGGGCACCCGCAGTTGCTCATGATACGGTTCACGGCGGCGCGCCATCACGTTGGTCAGATTGATCCGCGCAGGCCGCCAGTCCCACTCCACGACGCCGCCGCCCTCGTCGTGATCGATGAGCACCACCATCTCAGCGTTGGCGATCTCAACCTCCTGTACACCGTCTCCATCGAAATCGCCGGCGATCTGTCGCACCGGATCGGTCTTGTCGGCCAGTGCCTCGGCCGCGATGAGGTGGCCGAATGTCGCCTGGCGAATGTGCGGCAAGTAAATGCCACCGAAAACGCCGTGCCAGTATGGGCAGTTGCACTGTCCCTGCCACAACTTGTCGAGCGCCTGCTGCCGAGGCGATCCGTCGGGCATCTGCCACACTTTGTCGCTCACGCGCAGCATCCGCTTGTGCATCGTGTTGATCTCGGGATATTTGACCAGGAACTGCCGCCAGAATCCTCCGGACCACTCCATCATCTCGTCGTAGGACGCGGCGGGCACGTAGACGCGTCCCGCCGCAGGGCGCTGGAGCGCGTCACTCGGCGTCACCGTCTGCACCCACGACTGAGCCTCGAGCGCGCTCAGGAATGACTCGACCCACCCCTGCTCCCAGCAATGCGCGTACGTGCCCGGCCAGAGGCCGAACTTCTCCCCATCATCGCCCATCAACAGCAGAGCTGCGCCCGACCCCGCGCGGTCGCGAAGGTAGGCCATCACATCGCCCACAGGCTGCCAGGGAATCAGGTACCGCAGCCGCCGCAGACTTGGAAAGATGGCCAGCATCTTTCCTTCCTCTTCGGTCAAGAAATAGCCGGTGAGTTGATCTTCAGTCAATCCAGCGGCGATAAAGTGGGCGTCATCGAGGATTGTATACTGCACGCCTGCTTGCGCCAGGGGCTTTGGAAGCTGCGGCTCCCACACGCGTTCCGCGAGCCACAGCCCTTGTGCACTCACCCCGAAGCGCCGGAGCAGAAACTCGGTCATTTTCAGGATCTGACCGTGCTTGTCACGGTCCGGGATGATTGTAAGGATTGGCTCGTAGTAACCTCCGGTGAGGAGCTCGACCTGCCCGCGGTCGACGAGGCCTTGCAGCAGCGGGAAGAATTCAGGATGCGCACCCTCGAGCCAGTCCAGGACGGGTCCGCTGTAGTGCAGACCCACGCGGATCGTGGGATGCCGCCCAAGCGCAGAGAGCATCAGAAGATAACTCTGCCGGTACGCGGCGTCGAAGACTTCAGGGAAATTGCCGACAGGTTGATGGTTGTGAAAGACGAGCGAGAGGAGCAACGGGCTACAGACGGGCCACGAAGCGGCCGGGGTTGAGGATTCCGGCTGGGTCAAACTGCCGCTTGATCTCCGCCATAAGAGACAGGCTCGGCGGAGGAGGGCCCCAAACGTCGACGACCTCCTTCACATGTGGAGGCGCCGCTGCCACGATGGCGTGTCCGCGATTGCTGGTCGCGAGCGCCGAGAGACGGGCGAACCAACCAGCGACGTCGTCGACATCGGAAGCAACCCAAAGCGTCCCCGCGCCCATGTGTGCGACGATCTGCGGTGTGGGAGACCAACCGTCGATCGTCGAAATGGCTCCGCCGATCGCACCCAGAGGAAGCATCAGTCTGTACAGCGGGCCTGACACGATGCTCGTGAAATCACAGATGGATTTCCATGGCGTTTGATGCTGCGAATCTTCCAACGCCTCGGCCGACATGCCCGCGGCCTTTGCCATGGTTCGGAGGTCGTTGAGATGTCGCTCCACCGCTTCCGAAAAACCTTCGACCCACACGAGGACGAGATAGTCTGATTCCTGTTTCCTGATTCCTGATTCCGCCGTAAGTTGAACTGCCGCTCGCGCGTTGACCAGTGTCACCGCGGACGGCAGCAGTGCGGAAGCCTCAATCTGCTCCACCATCTTCAGCGCCTGCGCGATTGTGCCTGAGGCGAGCACGCTCGCCGATCGCTCCGGAACCGGCGCCATCCTGAGCGTGACCTCGGTGATGACGCCGAGGGTGCCGAGCGAACCGGTGAACAGTTTGCACATGTCGTATCCGGCGACGTTTTTGACGACCTTGCCCCCGGATTTCACCTGCTCCCCGGTGGCCAGCACGCACTTCATGCCGATCACCTGGTCACGCACGCCTCCGTAGTGCATCCGGCGGGGACCGTTCGTATTGGCTGCCACCACACCACCGATGGTCGCCTCCGCGGCCTGTGGAGGATCGATCGCAAGGAACTGATGCCGCCCCGCCAGGATCTGCTGAAGCTCTGCCACTCGCATCCCCGCCTGCGCCGTCGCGGTGAGGTTTGCGTCGTCATGCTCGATCAAACCAGTGAAGCGCTCAAGGCTGAGTACCACGTCGAAACGAGATGGCCGGTTGCCGAGCCCGATGCTCGTCCCCCCGCCCCACGGCACCACTGCTGCATGATCCTCAGTGCAGATCTTGAGCACCTCGCTGATCTGCGCGGCATCCTGCGGCGCGACCCTGACTGACGGAACCATTCCATCTACGGCGTGCGCAGCCAGCACTCCGGCATTTTCTTGGACAGCCTGCTGGCCGAGAATGGATTCCAGACGCGCGGTCAGCGTGTCTGTCTTCGTCTTCATCGCGTCGTCGCGTTACCGCGTTACCGCGTTACCGTAAGCCCTATCAAGCAAATCCATCAGATGATACACGGGAACATTGGGCCCAAACTTCTTCCCGCCGAAGCGCAGCTGCAGCATGCAGCCGGGATTCGGCGCCACCACCGCCTGCGCGCCCGTATGATCCACCATCCGCATCTTCTCGGACAGCACCGTCTGGGACATCTCGGGGTGCGTAATGTTGTAGATCCCTGCGCTGCCGCAGCACCGGTCTGAGCCATCCATTTCCACAAGTCGCAGCCCTGGGATACTTGCCAAAAGGATCCTCGGCTGCGTGCGAACGCGTTGCCCATGAGCGAGATGGCACGGGTCTTGGTACGTGACGGTGAGATCAACGCGGCCTTGCGGGGGAACGACTCCAAGCTCGGCAAGAAACTCGGCCGCATCCTTTGTCAGACGCCCGAATTGCTCGGCCTTCTCTTTGTATGCAGGATCGTCGTGAAGCAGATGACCGTATTCCTTCATGGTGGCCCCACACCCGGCTGCGTTGACTATCACGGCATCTACACCGGACCCAAGGAAGACGTCGATATTTCGGCGCGCCATCGCCTTCGCCGCCACCGTCTCCCCGTTGTGCACGTTCAGCGCGCCGCAGCACCCCTGCGCGTTTGGGATCACGACCTCGCAGCCGTTCCTGCGCAGCACGCGAACTGTGGCCTCGTTCACATCTGCAAACAGCACGCTCATCACACAGCCTGAAAGCATGCCCACGCGAGCGCGCCGGGGACCGATGGCCGGCAGCACCTCTGCCTCAGGCGAGAAGAAACGGTCGGGCACCTGCGGCAGCATAGCCTCCATCTCGCGCAGCCGCCTGGGTAGGAGCGGGCGCACTAACACCGCGAGGCCGCTGCGCTGGTAGAGGCGCAACCCTACGGCGACCCACCGCAGCCGCCGAAGCGAGGGTAGCAGGCGTCTGAAGGCAAACATCTGGACCGCCCGCGCGAACGGAGATCCGGGAGGACCCAGCACCTCCCGTGCCGCCTCGGCGATCCGGCCGTACTGCACGCCGGCGGGGCAGGCCGTTTCACACGCACGGCACATCAAGCACAGATAGATGTGTTCGCCAAAACGCTCATTGGGCTCGATGCGCCCCTGAGATGCAGCTTGGACAAGATGGATTCTGCCGCGCGGAGATTCAGGCTCGAGAGATGTGACGCGATAGGTCGGGCAGTGATTCAGACATAAACCGCAGTGCACGCATGCATCCAGCTCCGGAATGCTCAGCTGTCGCGTTATCGCGTTACCGCGTTGTCGCGTTACCGCGGTCATATCCATAGTCCCGCCGGAATCTTCGCCGGCACCAGACGCATCTCGGCGCAGGTGATCGGCGTCGGGAACACCTTGGCCGGATTGAACCGGCCGTCGGGGTCGAATGCCTTCCGCACCTTTGCCATCGCATCGAGATCCTGCTGCGAGAACAAGAGTGTGATCGAATTCCGTTTCTCGAGCCCAATCCCGTGCTCGCCGGTGATGCTGCCCCCCGCTGCGACGCACGCGCGAAGGATGGCGTCGCTGGCCTCGATCACGCGGTCCAGCTCGCCGGGGGTACGCATATCAAACAGGATATTTGGATGGAGGTTGCCGTCCCCGGCGTGAAACACATTGGCGATGCGCAGCCCGAATCGCGTGCTGATCGCGGCCACTTCCCGCATGATCTCGGGAAGCCGGCTGCGCGGGACGACGCCGTCCTGCACGTAATAATGCGGGGCGAGGCGCCCCATCGACCCAAACGCTTCCTTTCGTCCTTTCCACAGACGATGACGTTCGGCCGCATCCTGCGCCACCTTTACCTGCCGGGCGCCCGTTTGCTCGCAGATTTCACGTACGAGCGCCACTGACCGGTCGCAATGCTCTCGGACGCCTTCGACCTCCACGAGGAGCACGGCTTCGGCGCCTTTGGGATAGCCTAGCGACGCTCCCATTTCGACCGCCTCGATCGTAACTTTGTCCATCATCTCGAGCGCGGCCGGAATGACCCCTCGTCCGGTGATCTCCACAACCGATTGCGTGGCGGCATCCATGCGGTCGAACACGGCGAGGAGGGTTTGAACGGCTTCGCGCGCCCGCATCAATCGGACGAGCGCCTTGGTGACGATTCCCACTGTCCCCTCTGACCCAACGAAGACACCGCGGAGATCATAGCCCGGCGTGTCCGGGACTGCGCCACCAAGCCAGACAACTTGTCCGTCGTCGAGCACGACCTCGACCCCCAGCACGTGGTTCGTGGTCACGCCGTACGCCAGCGTGTGCGGACCGCCTGAGTTATTGGCTACGTTGCCGCCGATCGAACAGGCGGCCTGACTGCTGGGATCAGGCGCATAAAACAGGCCATGGCTCGCGGCAGCCTTCGTGACGTCGAGATTAATGACGCCGGCTTCCAGCAGCGCAGTGCGGTTGCGGGGGTCGACCTCGAGGATCCTGTTCATGCGTGCCAGTGACACGACGACGCCGCCTTCGGCCGGCACGGCACCGCCCGCGAGCCCGGTCCCAGAGCCGCGGGGCACAATCGGGACGTTCGCCCGTTTTGCCGCACGCACGACCGCGGCGACCTGGGCAGTATCGGCCGGCAGGGCGACAACCTCCGGCATCACCTGAATGATCGAGCCGTCCCGCTCGTACACGATGACATCCTCGGGCTCAACGAGGACGTATTTCTCTCCGAGGGCCTCGCGCAGTTCGCTGTGGAGTGACACCGTGATACCCATTATATGCGTCTACCCTGTCTACCCAGTCTACCCCGTCTACCCAGTCTGCATACTCCAGAATTAAGACCAAATCTTGCAGACGGGGAAGACCGGGGAGACGGGGAAGACCGGGAAGACGTTTTTGCGCACGTTCACGTCAATAGGAACACTTTTACGCGAGTGGGCCCGTGTGCGCCTCGCACCGGAGTCAGTTCGATGTCGGCAGTACGGCTTGGTCCTGTGATAAACGTCAGTGCGGAGGGCAGCGGGCCGGTCCGTGTCAGCACGTCACCGAGGGACGCGACGATGTGCGCAGCCGGAACCACAGCAATGTGCACGGGAGGAAGTAGGGAAGTGCTGCGCGGGTGCGCTGGTGAGCAATCCAGGACCAGCGTACCAGTGAGCGCGATCGCAAAGTCTGCGATGGTGATTCCTGCATCCGCGCCCGCAACAGTGTCGCGTGCGTGATCCCACGGGTCCAGCACTTGCAGTGGCGTCGTGCGAAGCGCCGCCCTGACCTGCGTGAGCAGCCGATCTTCCCACATGGCGACGCGGCTCACCCCGGTCTTAGTCAACTCATTGATGATCGCGGTCGCCAGCGTCACCGGACTGGCGGTCTCGATCTCTGTACCGACGGCAGTGGCTCGCTCGATGAACAAAGACACGAGATCAGACGACTGCGCATTGGGCCTGGACGATTCGGGCAAAGGGATCGCCGGATCCGCGGCCTGCCGCAGGCGGGTCAGGATCTCTTCTCGAGCCGTCGTCATGATGTTCGCTCTCTGAACGCCTTGGCCGGCGGCCTGGGAAGCTCTCGAGATGCCGACCACCTCGAGAACGGATATGGCAGTGGCAGTCGAACAGCTGACGTGAAACGATGGACCGCTCTGGCGACTTTGCCGGCGACGGCGAGGCGCCTTGCGCTCTTCATCGCGTTCACCCATCCCCACACGAAGAATCGCTCCGCAACAGGTGCTCCCTGCTGCCGGACGACGCGGGCCCGTAGTTCCAGTAGAAGTCGAGGCAGCTCGATCTTTACGGGACACACCTCGCCACAGGCTCCACAGAGAGATGAAGCGAATGGCAGATCTCCCGCCACGTCGAGGCCCTGAAGTAGCGGGGTCAGCACCGCCCCGATCGGTCCCGAGTATACCGAACCGTAGGCGTGGCCGGCAGTGCGCTCGAAGACCGGGCACACGTTGAGACACGCTCCACAGCGGATACACGCCAGCGATTCCCGCATGCTGCTGTCGGCGTGGATGGCTGTGCGTCCGTTGTCGAGCAATACCAGGTGCAGTTGCTCGGGGCCATCGACCTCGCCGGCGCGTCGCGGCCCCGTGAGGAACGAGACATAGCTGCTCATGCGCTGGCCGGTGGCGCTGCGCGGCAGCAGCGTGAGGAACACATCGAGATCGGCCAGGCGAGGGATGAGCTTTTCGATGCCCATGACGGCGATATGCGTCCGGGGCAGCGTCGTCGTCAGACGCGCATTGCCTTCGTTCTCCACCACGACAACCGTGCCGGTCTCCGCGACGGCAAAGTTCACTCCGCTGATCCCGACGTCCGCTTCCAGAAATCTCCGCCGGAGCACCTCTCGCGCCACCATTGTCAATTGCTGCGCGTCATCGTAGCGCGGCACGCCGAGCTTTTCCGACAAGAGCGCCGCGATGGTCTCCTTCGACTTGTGCACCACGGGCGCAATGATGTGGGCGGGCTGCTCCCCGGCGAGTTGCACCAGATACTCGCCGAGATCCGTCTCGGTCACTTCGCATCCGGCATGTTCGAGCGCGTCGTTGAGCTCGATCTCCTCGGTTGTCATCGACTTGCTCTTGACGACCTGCCGTCCGCTCGACTTGACGAGCTGCGTGATGACGCTGCGCGCCTCGTCCGCGTCACGAGCCCAATGCACGACTCCGCCCGCTTCCGTCACCTGCCGCTCCAGCTGCTGCAGATATCTGTCGAGGTGGGCCAGCGCGTGCGCTTTCACGTCGTGCGCGTATTGCCGCAGCGCCTGCCAGTTCGGAATCTCCTCGACGGCGCTGTTCCGCAGCCCCCGGAACCGGACCATTGCGGACCGGAGCGTGGCCTGCAAACTGGGATTACCCAAGGCCCTCTCTGAGTTTTTCTCGAAATCGATTCGCGCTGTCATCGGAAGTTCGTCTACAGAGTCTGTTGGTCTGCTTGTCTTCTGGTCTTCTCCCAGGCCTAGGACTAGTCTTCTTGTCTCCTGGTCTGATGGTCTCTTGAACTCAAGACTAATAGACCAAGAGACGAATAGACTAACAGACCAGCATTGGCAGAGCGTGAAGACCAGAAGACTCGGAGACCCGCAGACTTTCTAGACGACTTCATTGTGACGCAAGAATTTCGGCAAGGTGAAGAGACCGGATCCTGCTCCGCCGCCGGCGGAGGCCGCCATCGATCTGCATCAAGCAGCTCGCATCCGTGGCGGTCACGACCTCCGCGTCAGAAGCCTCAATCGCCCGAATCTTTGTGTCGAGCATCGACCCCGACAGTGCCGAAAACTTGACCGCGAACATGCCCCCAAACCCACAACACTCTTCCACACCGTCGAGGGGCCTCAGCTCGAGGTCTCGAACATGCGAGAGCAGCTCGAGCGGTTGATGTCGAACACCGAGTCCCCGCAGCCCGTGGCAGGATGCGTGATACGTGACGCGGTGAGGGAATCGCGCCCCGACGTCGCTTCGGTGGAGCACATCGACCAGAAATTCAGTGAGCTCGTAGGTGCGCTCTCCCGCGTGGTGCGCGCGGGCCGTCAGATCCTGATCCTCTTTGAGCATCACGGGGTAGAACTCGCGCACCATCGCGGCGCACGACCCGCTGGGGGTCACGACGGCATCGGCGTGTTCGAACACATTCAGGTGCCGGCGGGCCAGCACGCGGGACTCCGGCCAGAACCCATCATTGAACGCGATCTGGCCACAACACGTTTGGTCAAGCGCGAGTTCCGGCTCGATACCACAGCGGCGGAGCACGGTGACTGTGGCCTCGGCGACACTCGGAAACAGCTGATCGACCAAACAGGTCACAAATACGGCGACTCTCATCAGATAGTGATCTCTCTAAGGGCACCCAGCAATCCGGCTACCGAGTTTTCGCAACTGCGGGTACGGTCGTCGTCGCTTCTCTCAGAAAACGGGCAGCTTCCTCTGGGATGACCGGGTTGATATAGAATCCTGACCCCCACTCGAAACCGGCGACGTGGGTGAGGCTGGGGATGATCTCCACGTGCCAGTGGTATGCGTGACGGGTCTCGTGTTTGTACGGCAGCGTGTGAATGATGAAGTTGTAAGGCGGATTGTGGAGACAGGAGTCGAGGCGTCTCAGCGTTTCTCCGAGCGCCTGCGCGAACGATAGTTCCGATGCGGGCTCGAGATCACCGAAGTCCGCTTGATGCTGCTTAGGCAAGATCCAGGTCTCGAATGGGTGCCGCGAAGCATACGGCGCCAGTACGGTAAACTTCTCGTTCTCGAAGATCAGACGGTGTTTAGCGTCCACCTCTTGCGCCAGCATCGTGCAGTAGATGCACGCGCCCTCTTGGCCAAAGAACAGCTCCGCCGCTTCAACCTCTTCACTGGCGCGCTTCGGGACGATCGGCAGCGCGATCAGTTGCGAATGTGGATGAGACAGCGATGCGCCCGCGCGACGGCGGTGATTGCGGAACAGCAGCACGTACTCGAAACGCGTATCGCCCCGCAGGTCGCGATAGCGCTGGAGGTAGGCGCGGACAACATCAGCAATGTGCTCGGGGGGAAGCAGCCCGAGGTGCGTGTGGTGGTTGGTCGTCTCCACGATCACCTCGTGAGCGCCGACCCCATCCATGCGGGTGAAGATACCGACCTTCGTGCGCTCAGTCTGGCCCTCAATGCGGAGCGCGGGAAACTTGTTGGAGACAACGCGGACGCGCCACCCGGGGCTGTTGGGCGCGGTGCCTGGAGCTCGGAAGGCGAAGATCTCAGGCGGGGTCTTCTCCTCGCGTCCCTCGCAAAACGGACACTTGTCGAGATCGCTCGGTTCCGGATCCTCCTGACGAAAATCGGTGGGCCGGGCGGCTCGCTCCGTGGCGATGATCACCCAGCGGCGGCTCATCGGATCTTTGCGCAGTTCAGGCAATCGTATTCCCTCCTCCTACCCTTGCGGAAGAACCCGCTCGGGCCCGAGCACGCTCGTAGAGTTCCAGGTACTTTCGCGCGGAGCGGGCCCAGGAGAAATCTGCCCGCATTCCCGTCTGTTGAAGCCTCCGCCAGGTCGCTCGATCCTTGAACGTCACAAGCGCCCGCTGCAGCGCTTCCAACAGCGCGCGACCTGTGTGCTCTTGGAACACGAATCCATTCGCCGTTCCGCCGGCCAGCGTCTTCGGAGTCAGATCGACGATCGAATCTGCCAGTCCGCCCGTGCGCCGCACGATGGGGATCGTGCCGTACCGCAGGCTATACAGCTGGTTCAATCCCGATGGCTCGTAGCGGGACGGCATCAGGAACATATCCGCCCCTGCTTCAATCTGATGTGCCAGGGGATTATCAAAACCCAATTCCACGCCGACCTGCTGCGGATGGCGCGTTGCCAGCCCTTTCAGCAGGTCGTGATATTTCGGCTCGCCCGTGCCGAGCACCACGAGCTGCGCCCCGGTGCGCAGGATCTCGTCGATGACCTCGATCACGAGGTCCAACCCTTTTTGATCCGCCAGACGTGTCACCATGCCGATGAGCGGCACGTCCTCCTGAGGAAGGCGAAAGGCACGTTGGAGCTGCTGTTTGCACGCGCGTTTCCCGGACAGATCGTCGGGCGAATAGGTGGCTGCGATCAACGGATCGGCCGACGGATCCCAGCTGCCGTAGTCGACGCCATTCAAGATGCCAAAGAGATCGTCACGGCGGTCTCGGAGTACGCCGTCGAGCCCCGCGCCATACGGCTCTGTCTGGATCTCACGCGCATACGTTTCGCTCACCGTGTTGAGGACGTCTGCAAAAATCAGACCGCCCTTCAAGACGTTGACCTGACTCCAGAACTCAAGCCCTCTTAGGGTGAAGAGTGAAGCAGGTAGTCCCGTCAGGGCATACTGCTCCGGAGAAAACACGCCCTGATAGGCGAGGTTATGAATCGTGAGCAGCGTCGGCACGCGCCGCGCTTCTTCTGCTGTTGCGAGCACCGGGATGAGCGCGGTCTGCCAGTCATTGCAATGCAGGACGTCCGGCCGCCAACTCTGGTGGTCGAGCCATGCCAGGATCGCACGGCAGAAAAACGTGAATCGCGCGAGGTTGTCAGGATAATCGCGCCCGCCCTCCCCGTACAACCCATCACGATCGAAGAACCGCGGCTGATCCACCAGCCAGACCGGCACCAGCGAACCGTCGAGCGTGGTCTCGAAGATCGTTCCGCTGACCGAGTCCTCGCCTACGGCGGCCGTCACGGTGCCCGCGCGCTGCAGTAGCCCCAGCGGGACCGTCCGATATCTGGGGAGCGCGAGGCGAACCTCACAGCCTTGCTCAGCAAGTGCCAGTGGCAGCGCGCCCGCGACGTCCGCAAGACCCCCGGTCTTGGCAAAGGGCACGGCTTCAGACACACAGACCAGAACTTTCATGGCCCCCCCTGGCCCTTGTCATCGGGCTACCCTCTGGAACCGACGAGGGCAAGATAGATATCATTGACGTTGGTGTTGGTCGGGCCGGTCACGATCAAATCCGAGAGTGTCGAGAAGAATGTGTACGCATCATTTTGATCGAGCGCGCGGCGTGCATCAAGACCGGCGGCGGCGGCACGGGTGGCGGTCGTGCCGTCCACAACGGCGCCGGCCGCGTCTGTGGGACCATCGGTCCCATCGGTGCCGAAGGCGCCAAGCAACGTCCGCGGGCGCTCAGCAATCTTCAACGCCGCGGCCAGCGCAAACTCCTGACAGCGCCCACCCTTTCCACCACCTCGCACGGTCACGGTCGTCTCCCCTCCTGCCAGCACACACGCCGGTCGCGTACCACCGGCTACGTCCAGCGCGCGGTCCGTGAAAATCTTAGCCGCCTCGCGCGCCTCGCCGGTCACCGCCGGCAAAACGACGGCGTGCAACCCGGAGGCTCGAGCGGACAGGGCCGCCGCCTGGACCGCGACGTCATTGCTGCCCACGATCACGGTGTGCACCTGATCGAAGATGGTCTCGCCCGGCTTGGGCGTCTCCGGCACCAAACCGGCGACACCGCGCTCCAAATAGTCGCGAACGCTGCTCGGCACTTCGTCGATCAGCCCGTAGCGCTCCAGGATGCCTCTCGCCTCGGCAAACGTCGTGGGGTCAGGTACCGTTGGGCCCGACGCGATGGCGTCAAGCGCATTGCCGACCACATCCGAGAGAATCAGGACGGCCATCTCGGCCGGGGCCGCCGCCCTTGCCAGTTGCCCCCCTTTGATCTTCGAGAGGTGCTTGCGCACCGCATTGATTTCTTGAATTGTGGCGCCGCTCTTGAGCAGCAGATCGGTGACACGGGCCTTCTCCGTGAGCGACACGCCCTTGACAGGTGCAGGCAGCAGTGCCGACCCTCCGCCGGAGATGACGCACAGCACGAGATCGCGGCGACCGGCCTGCCCCACGAGGTCGAGCATCCGCTCCGCACCACGGTAGCCCGCGTCATCCGGAATCGGATGGCCGGCTTCAACCAGCGATACTCGCTCGAGCGGAACCGTGTATCCATACTTGACGTTGACGATTCCCGTGGTGATTCGCTCGCCGAGCAGGTCCTCGAGCGTCTTCGCCATGGGGCCTGACGCTTTCCCCGCCCCGATGAGGAAAATCCGGTCGATTCGCTCGAGATCGTAGGAGCGGCTATCGATACGCAGCGTCGCGCGCTCCAGCGAGACATGGCGCCTGACCGCGGCCGCCGGATCCGCCGCACGCACGGCCGCCGCAAAGATGGCAGCGGCCTGGCGGCGCAATTCTTCATTGGGCTTCCCACGAAATAGGTTGTCCCTGAAAATCATCAGGGGGCTATAATGCTCGGATCACTGCAGCTCGTAGGTGTTGCTCGTCCCGTTGGGACGCACGGCATGCACCGCAACGTGTGTAATGGCCTCACGCTCGAGCGTCCACTGCACGGTATCGCGCGCCAGTGGGGTCAGATTGTTGATGTCGCTCAAATGGACGAGCACCGCAGTCCGCAGACGGCCGGCGGCCGCAGTCCGGATGGTTTCCGCCGCGGCATCGTTGGACAGGTGTCCCGTCGTGCTCAGAATGCGGTTCTTGAGAAACCAGGGATATGGACTGACGGACAAGAGCCTCAGATCGTAGTTCGACTCAATGATGAGCATGTCGGCGTCGCCTGCTCGCTCGACGACCTCGTCGCTGGAGGAACCGAGATCCGTGGCGATGACGAGACGGGAGCCGTTCTGACTGATGGCAAAGCCGACCGGTTCCGCGGCATCGTGAGGGAGCGCAAACGGATCGATCATCAGCGACCCGAGTCGAAACGGGGTCCCGGTCACAAAGCGCTCGATCTGGGCGCCGTCCAGCGCCGCACCGGCGGACGCGATCGTCCCCTCATTCGCGAGGACCGGGCATCCGGCAATCCGGCTCAGTGTCAGCGCGCCCTTGACATGGTCATCATGTTCATGGGTCAGCAGCACTGCTGTGAGATCTTGTGGAAGGATGGGAAGCGCCGCAAGTTCTCGGACGATGACGTCCGCCGGCAGTCCCGCGTCAATCAGCAGCCGCGCGTCGCCCGCATCAACCAGGATGGCGTTGCCGCCGCTGCCGCTTCGAAGGATTCGTAGTCGCAAGGTCGTTGTAGAGTCCCGCCTACTGGTTACGGCTTCGCAGGGTCAAGTCCTGTTCTAATCGTAGCCGAGTTCTGCCAGCCGTTCTTCATCGATGCCCAAATGGTGCGCGACTTCGTGAACGACGGTCTTGCGGATTTCCTCTTTGATTTCGTCGTCCGACTTGTAGGCGTCTTCCAGCGGACCTTGGAAGATGGTGATCTTGTCGGGCAGGAGCGAGTGCTCGGAGATTCCCCGCTCCGTGAGTGGCGTCCCCTCGTACAGCCCGAAGAGCAGCTCGTCCGGCTGCATGCCGAGTTCGGTCAGCTGGTCCTCCTCAGGCCAGTCCTCGATCACCACATCGACGTTCTGCATGCGCTCCCGGATCGGCTCGGGGATGCCTTCGAGCGCCTCCAGCACCAGCGCTTCAAACTTCCGACGAGACAGCCGCATCGGAATATATAGTACGACAGACCCCGTATGATAGAGAGGAGCATGAAGATAGAGTTCCTGTATTGGGAAGAATGCCCGTCTCATACCGAAACCCTCGCCCGGCTCCGTGAAGTGCTGAAAGAATCGGAGCTTGATCCTCCCGTCGAGCGTATCCACGTAGAGACGGATGACCAGGCGGTCTCGTTGAAGTTTCCGGGCTCGCCGACGATCCGCATCGACGGTGCAGATTTGTTTCCAGTTCCCGACGAGATGGTAGGATTGACCTGTCGCGTCTATTACACGCCAGAAGGTGGGGTCACACCGCTCCCAACGAAGGACATGATTCGCTCCGCCCTTACCGCACATCGAATCAAGATCACCAAAGGAGGCTAGCAATGGTTCTTGCGCTCGAATCGAAGTTGCTCGCATTTTCATTACCTGGGACAGACGGAAACACGTACAGCCCGGATCAGTACCGACAGGCACGAGCCCTCGGCGTGGTCTTCACCTGCAATCACTGCCCCTACGCCAAGGCCTGGGAGGACCGCTTGATTCAACTGCAGCGGGACTTCGCGAAATCTGGCGTGCAGCTGCTGCTGATCAGCTCGAACGACCCCGCGAAGATTCCGGACGACAGCTTCGAGAACATGAAGCGGCGATCGAAGGAGAAGGCCTATCCCTTCCCCTACCTGTTTGACGAGTCGCAGGAGGTGGCGAGAGCGTACGGCGCGACCCGCACCCCGGAGATCTTTCTGTTTGATGCTGACCACGTGCTGCGCTACCACGGCGCGCCAGACGACAACTTTGAGGACCCGGCCGCGGTCACACAGCACTACGCGCGGGACGCGATCGAAGCGTTGATCGCCGGGCGGCGGCCCGAACCGACGGACATCAAACCCGTCGGGTGCACGATTAAGTGGAAGTGACGCCATCTCCTAGTTAAGTGCTCCCGCTCTACCCGCACGGGCAGGTGTGACACACATCGCACCTGCCCGGTTCGTCTTGTCACTGCCCGTTTAACGCCCCTGCCGTATCCTTGCGTCATAACAAATGATGAGAAAGGAGGTAACCACCATGGCTGGCAAGCTGGTAACCCTCGTTGCCCTCTTCACGCTTGTACTGTCTACGGCTGTGTTTGCGTCTCCTGCCGATCCGGATATGGCCAGTGAGACAGAGGCCGGTGCCGGAGAAGTCGAGCTGGAGGCTCGCGTCGGCGAGCACGAGCAGGGAGAGGAAGAGTTTGAGCTCTACCTCGGCCCGCAGGACGAGATCATCGCTGAAGTCGATGATCGGCTGGTGGACTGAGAATTGAGGGCGGAGGAGGCCGAGAACTCGAGCCTCCTCCGCCTGCGTATCAAGGACAGATCGGTATGGGAATTGCTTGGAGTTTTGGGTAGAGGGTCAATAGAAGCTTTGAGAAAGGAGGTGGCAACAAATGGCTCCCGGGTTTGAGGTCTGGCAATCACCAGGCGGCAAGGTCTGGGAAGGCACCGATCAAGAGGAAGCTCTCCTCACGGCTCTAAAGATCCGCCGGCCGGGCGTGCTTGTGGAGATCGCGGAGCTCTTCGACGTATTCGGTCAACTCCGTCCCCGCCGCATCGCCTCCTTCGACGACCGCTTGAATTCAAAGAAACCTGCGCGATAAACGCGCGCGACCCGCTACGGGGATCCCCGCCACCTTCTACACATCATAGTAAAGGAAGAACTCGGCCGGATGCGGACGCATCCTGACGTGGTCGATTTCCTTCGTGCGCTTGAGCTCGATCCACGTCTCGATCAGATCCCGCGTAAACACCCCCCCCTCGAGAAGAAACTTGTGATCTCGCTCCAGCGCGGCGAGCGCCTCGTCGAGCGTTCCCGGCAACTGCTTGATCTTTGCCGCTTCAGAGGCTTCGAGGTCATAGAGATCAACGTCCATTGGTTTCCCGGGATCGATCTTGTTCTTGATCCCATCGATGCCCGCCAGCAGCATCCCCGCGAACGCCAGGTAGGGGTTGGCACTGGGATCCGGCGGCCGGTACTCAATGCGCTTGGATCGCGGACTCGTGGAGTACACTGGGATGCGCACGGCGGCAGAGCGGTTCCTCTTGGAGTACACCAGGTTCACCGGCGCTTCGAACCCCGGCACGAGGCGGCGATACGAGTTGGTCGTCGGCGCGCAGAACGCCATGAGCGCGGGCGAGTGGGCAAGCAACCCTCCGATGTAGTGCAGCCCCGTCTCACTCACCTGCGCGTAGCCGTCGGGATCGTGGAACACGTTGGTGCCATTCTTCCACAAGCTCTGATGGCAGTGCATCCCCGATCCGTTGTCGCCGAAGAGCGGCTTGGGCATAAACGTGACCGTCTTGAAGTGCTCGCGCGCGTACATTTTCACGAGGTACTTGTACGCCATCATCTGGTCGCCCATATCGGTGAGCGACGTGAAGCGCAAATCGATCTCGCATTGGCCCGCGGACGCGACCTCGTGATGATGCACCTCTACTTCCAGGCCCGCTTCCTGCATCTTCAGCACGAGGCCGGAGCGGAAGTCCTGCAGGCTGTCGGCCGGCGGCACAGGGAAGTAACCTTCTTTGTGGCGCGGTTTGTGGCCGAGGTTGGGTTTCTCATCGCGGCCGCTGTTCCAGATGCCCTCGGCGGCGTCCACGCTGTAGAACGCGGCGTGCGGGCTCTGGTCGTAGCGCACATCGTCGAACACGAAGAACTCGGCTTCCGGTCCCCAGTAGCTGGTGGTGGCGATGCCGGTCTTCACCAGGTACGCTTCGGCTTTCTGCGCCACATAGCGGGGGTCGCGGGTGTACCGCTCGCGCGTCACCGGATCGACGACATCGCAGATCAGCAGCAGCGTCGGGATCCGGAGCAGCGGGTCGATGCGGGCGGTATTAGCATCCGGAACGAGGAGCATGTCGGATTGGTCGATGCGCTGGAACCCGCGGATGCTGCTACCGTCGAAGCCGATCCCATCGACGAAGATGCTCTCCTCGAGTTCCTTCACCGGAGAGGAGAAATGCTGCCAGGTGCCCACGAGATCGGCAAAACGGTAATCCACCATCTTGATCTCCTGGCGCCGGCAGAGCTCGATCACCTCTGCCGGGGTGGTGCGTGTCTCGGACAAACCATTGCGAACCCTTGTGCTCACTCGCTTCCTCCTCAACGCTGAGATGCACTCGTCTCTGACGTCAGACCCAGCCGGTATGCCATCTCGCCGTGTTGCGTGAAGTCCAGGCCTAGGACTTCTTCACGCTCAGGCACGCGGATTCCAATCGTCAGGTCGAGCAGCTTGAGGATGAGCCACGTCATGCCTCCCGCATAAGCAAACGTGGTCACTACCGCAATCGCCTGATAAGCAAGCTGCACAGGATTCCCGGCGAGCAGGCCGTTGGCGCCGGCGGAATTCACCGCGGTCGTTGCGAAGATCCCCGTCGCCAGCGCGCCCCACAGACCTCCGATGCCGTGCACGCCGAAGACATCGAGCGCGTCATCGACGCGCAGCCGCTTCTTGGTCAGATGCACAGCAGCGTAACACAGCGCGCCCGCGACCAGGCCAATCATCAACGCCCCTGAGACCGTGACGTAGCCGGCAGCGGGAGTCACCGCGACGAGCCCCGCCACGCTGCCCGTGCACAGTCCGACCAGGCCGGGGCGGCCCTGATGTCTCCATCCGATGATCATCCAAGTCAGCCCGGCCATGGCCGCAGCCGAGTTCGTCGCCACAAACGCCGAGGCCGCCAGCGCTCCCGAAGTCAATGCGCTCCCCGCGTTGAACCCAAACCAACCGAACCACAGCAGCGCTGCGCCCAGCGCGGTGATGGTCAGGTTGTGCCCTTCCAGCGGGCCGTTATCAGCGGACTTGATCCGCGGCCCGAGCACCAGGGCCGCGACCAGGGCGGAGACGCCCGATGAAATGTGCACGACGGTGCCGCCGGCGAAATCCAGTGCCCCGAGTGTTCGCAGCCACCCTCCTGCACCCCACACCCAGTGCGCGATCGGATCGTAGACGAGGGTGGCCCAAAGCAGGCTGAAGAGCGCAAAGGCTGTAAATCGTTTGCGCTCGGCGAATGCGCCGGTGATCAGGGCGGGCGTGATGATCGCGAACATCATCTGAAACGCCATGAACGCGAGATGGGGAACGGTGGCGGCGTAATCCTTGTTGGGCTCGCCGCCCACGCCGAGCAGCGCAAACCATTCCAACCCTCCGATCAATCCGGCGCGATCCGGCCCGAACGCGAGGCTGTAGCCCCACAACACCCACTGCACGCTGATCAACGCCAGGATGAAGAAACTCTGCATCAGCGTCGAGACGACGTTCTTGCCGCGGACGAGGCCCCCGTAGAAGAGCGCCAGTCCTGGGGTCATCAGCATGACGAGGAGCGTCGAGGTCAACAGCCACGCCGTATCTCCGGCATTGATCGAGCCCGCCATCATCTCACCGCCCCTGTATAAATAGAAACGGCGCCCTCGCAAGGAGGGCGCCGTGGCCCACAGTGCTACCTGTGCTATTGGCGAGCACTATAGCAAAGCGTCCCAGGAGCCGTCAAGAGGAAGTTGCTGCTGCGTTAGTGAAGGCCAACGTAGCCCATGGCGAACTACAAATATCTCATTATCGGCGGCGGGATGGCCGGAGACGCCGCCCTCAAGGGAATCCGGGAAGTTGATGCCACCGCGACCGCTGGACTGATCGGCGCTGAGTCACAACCACCCTATGACCGCCCGCCGCTCACCAAGGGGCTGTGGAAAGGCGACCCCGAAGAGAAAATCTGGCGACAGACCGATAGCCTCGGCGCCGATCTCCATCTGGGCCGGCGGGCCGAGCAGCTCGACACGCGGAACCGTCGGGTGACGGATGACCGCGGGACCTCGTACGGCTACGAGAAGCTGCTGCTCGCGACCGGTGGGACGCCCAAGCGCCTGCCCGGCGATCCAGAAGGGGTTCTCTACTATCGAACGTACCGCGACTACCGCACCCTGCGCGAGCGCGCAGAGGACGGAGAGCGCTTTGCGGTAGTGGGGGGCGGCTTTATCGGTTCCGAGATCGCTGCGGCCCTGGCTATGAACGGCAAGCACGTCACCATGATCCTCCGTGGCGACGGTGTAGGCGCCAACATGTTCCCGGCGGGCCTCGTCAAATTCCTCAACAGATACTACGCGGAGAAGGGCGTCGACGTGCAGACCCTTGAAGAAGTGGCCGCCGTCTCAGGGAAGGGAGCAAAGTCCAGCATCACCACAAAGAAAGGACGCAGCGTGGACGTGGATGGAATCGTCGCGGGCGTCGGTATCGCGCCCAACACGACGCTGGCGGAACAGGCGGGGCTCAAGGTGGAAGACGGCATTGTCGTCGATGAGTTCCTGTGCACGAGCAGGCCTGAGATCTACGCTGCGGGCGATGTGGCGAACTTCTACAACCCGGCGCTCGGTGCGCGCCTGCGCGTCGAGCACGAGGACAACGCAAACGACATGGGCAAGGCCGCAGGCAAGAACATGGCCGGCGAGGCCGCGCCCTACGACCATCTACCCTTCTTCTATTCGGACCTGTTCGACCTCGGCTATGAGGCTGTGGGCGACGTGAGCGCAAAACTCCAGGTGGTTGAGGACTGGAAGGAACCGTATAAGGAAGGGGTCGTCTACTATCTCAAGGACGGGCGCGTCAAAGGTGTCCTGCTCTGGAACGTCTGGGAGCAGGTCAACAACGCCAGGAAACTCATCGCCGAGAAAGGTCCCTTCAAGCTTGAGGATCTGAAGGGCCGTCTCCCAGCCTGACCCCGTTTTAGACGGTCTCGAGAAATTCCCGCAGCGCTTTGGTGAATCGCTCCGGTTGCTCGATATTGGTCATGTGTCCGGCGCCCGAGATAATGACCAACTGCGAACCGGAGATCGCTTCATGCATTTTCTTCGCGCTATCCGGGGGCGTCGCTTTATCGTCCTCGCCCACGACAATCAGCGTCCGCATTTTCAATCGGCCCAACAGCGGCGTCGAATCAGGTCGCTCCGCGATCGCTTTCAAGCCTCCGGTCAGCGATTCTGCGCGCTCCTCCTCCATCATCTGTCGGACCTGAGCCACGACGTCCGGACGCGACTCCACTGTTTTCGGCGAGAGGACGAGCTTCGCGAAGTCATTCAGAAACCCGTCCGGTCCTTCTGACTTGATCCGATCGATGCCGGCATAGCGCCGCTGCTTCGCCTCCGGCGCGTCGGCCTCCGCGCGCGTATCGAGCAGCATCAAGGCATGCACCCGGTCCGCGTGCTCCGCCAGGTAGCGAAATGCCACGTAGCCTCCCATCGAGAACCCTCCAAGCACGAAGGGCTCCATTTCCAGGTGCTCCACGACCGCCTGGATGTCGCCAGCCAGCTGCTCGACCGTCGACGGCACGCCGCCGGAATCCCCAAACCCCCGGAAATCGGGCGTAATTACGCGATGTGAAGGCGCCAGAGCGGCGATTTGCCGGTTCCACATCCGTCCGGAGAATGGAAACCCGTGCAGGAGCACGACCGGCAACCCTTCGCCTTCGTCTTTGTAACTGATCTCAACCCCATTTCGGACGATCTTCATATGCTGATCCCTCCCTGTCTGTTTGGTTCGCCATCAGTGCTCACAAACCGTGCGTATTGCTCAATCGCGCGATGCCTATCCTGGCTAAAGAACTCCAGACACTTCGTGACCACCCATGGAACGCTCAGCGTACCGAGGTAAACGCGGTGGCTGCTCCAAGGATACTCCTCTGCCTTGGTGACGAGCCCCGCCAAGATTGGATTGCGATGAATGTACCGTAAGACCGCGAGGAAGTATTCGTCGCTCGGACACACCTTCGACCAGAATCGACCGCCAAATAGGTGCCCACGGTACTGGTACCGGCGGTTGACGTACTCTGCATACCGAGCAAGCAGGGACTGCATGCACTTTGAGATCGGAACTTCGCCCGCTTCTAGAAGGAGATGGACGTGATTGGTCATTAGGCAATAGGCATGAACCCTCACTGCACCGACTGCCGCGTAGCGTTCCAGCCGACTTAAGAATGACTCAAAGTCTCGCTGGTTGAGGTAAAGCGGGAAACCGCGATTACCCCTGGCCGCCACATGAACGAACGCTTGGACTATGAGCCCGCGAGGCCGTCTGGGCACTCTCCCACCCGTCGGCTCCGAGCGTAGCAGCGGCTCACGCGCTGCACTATGACCCAAGTGAGCTAAAGGAGGGGACAGACCCCTCCTGCAGGAGGGGTCTGTCCCCTCCTGCTAAGTTGAATTGCCTCTGCCGTCAGGCCGGTTGGACCTGGGACGTGCAGCTTGGGCAACGGGTCGCCTTGAGAGGGATCAACGATGCGCAGTACGGGCACTCCCGGGTCGTCGGCGACTCGCGTCGCATACGGTTGATCTGTCTGACGACAAGAAAGATCACGAAGGCAACAACGATGAAGTCAAGGATCGTGTTGAAGAAAATGCCATAGTTGATCGTGGGGGCGCCCGCCACCTTCGCGGCCTGCAGCGTCGGGTACCGCTGCCCGTTCAGGCTGATGAACAGGTTGGCGAAGTCAACGCGACCCAGTACCAAGCCGACCGGCGGCATGAGGATGTCCGTGACGAATGAGGTGACGATCCTTCCAAATGCTATCCCCAGGATGAAGGCGACTGCGAGATCAACCACATTCCCGCGCATCACGAAGTCCCTGAACTCTCGCAGCATGTTCTATCCCTCCCTTTCTTCATTGATGTCGCGTGTTCTATATACCCCCGTCACGCATCTACGGCAACAGCCTGCCTCTCTTCCAGGTCTGACGTACAATGTGGTGGATGTCCGCGCCCGCCAGAGTCCTCATCCTCGGGGGTGGGTTCGGTGGACTGTACACCGCGCTCGTCGCCTCACGCCTGCTGCGCACCCGCGCCGAGATCACCGTCATCGATCGCAACGACTACTTTCTCTACACGCCCCTCCTCTTTCAGGTCGCCGGCGGCTCGCTGCAGGCCCGCCACGTGGCGCGGTCGCTGCGCCACCTGCTGCCTCGCTCTGCTCGCATCATCCGCGCCGACGTCACGGCAATCGACCTCGACGCGAAGCAGGTCACTACCGGCAGCGGATCATTCAGCTACGACTTCCTCGTCCTCGCACTAGGCGGAGTCCCCAACTTCTATGGGATGGCCTCCGCCGAGCAGCATGCGCTGCGCTTTAAGTGGCTGCCCGACGTCTTCCGCCTGCGTACGCATATCGAGCAGCGGTTTGCCGAGGCGGCAGCGGAGCCGCGCCGCGCGCGAGATGTGTTGAGAACTGTCATCACCGGCGCCGGATGCACCGGGGTTGAGCTCGTGGCCGAGCTGCACGACTGGATGCACGGTCCTCTGTTGCGGCACCATCCCCCCGTCCCTCGCGATGCGCCATCGCTCGTCCTGGCAGAAGCCCTCGATCACCTGCTGTGCCCGATGGATCCGAACCTCATGCGGAAAGCGGTGCGGAAACTCCTCGACCGGCACATCGATCTCAAGTTGGAACGGTTCGTGACTGAGGTCGGCCCCGAGTGGCTGAAACTGCGCGGACCGGCGGGTGATGAACAGGTGCCGTGCGGGACCGTGGTATGGGCCGCGGGCATCAAGCCCTCGCCGCTGGTCGCCGATCTTCCGCTGCCACATGGTCCAGGCGAGCGAATCGATGTCACCTCGTCGCTGCAGGTCGTGGGGCATCCTGAAGTTCTCGCATTAGGAGATCTCGCGGCGTGTCCTGATCCCGTTGGCGGCATCCTTCCTCAAACGGCCCAGGTGGCGGTGCAGCAGGGTCCGGCCGCGGCGCGAACGTTGCACGCGCTCATCACCGGAGAGATTCCGCAAGCGTTCCGTTACCGGCGAAAAGGCGAAGTTGTCTGGCTAGGCCGCACAGGCGCGCTCGCCGAGGCGTTCGGGCTGCACTTCACGGGATTACCGGCGTGGCTCCTATCGCGCACCGTGCACCTCGCACGCGTGCCGGACTGGGGTGACCGCGTCGCGATCGCGCTGCAGTGGGCGAAGGCGCTGATTGCGTCCGAACGACGCTGACAAATGATCAGCGCCAGAAAAGCTGCGAAACGAGCCCGATGAGCCCAAGGAGGAATGTCATCGCCAACGCGTAGGGCACGGTGACACGCATGACACGGCCCTCCTGCCCGGCGAGTCCGGTCGTCACCGTCGCGAGTACGACCTTCGCCGGCGCGACCATCGACCCGAGCGCGCCGCCCGCAGTCTGAAGCGCGGCCATGAGGACCGGATCCATCGTCAGCAAGTTGGCCGCATCCCGCTGCAGGGCGCCAAACAGCACATTCGAGTTCGTGTTGCTGCCCGTGATCACGGTCCCGAGCAAACCCAGAAATGGCGATAGAAATGGAAACAGCGCGCCGACTGTCCCCGTCAGTCCCTGCGCCAGCAGGAATGTCATACCGCTGTATGTCATCACCATCGCGACGCCGACGAGCGACAAAATTGTCACCGTGGTCGGCACGCCCTGTTCGATCACGCCCGTTCGGATCAATCTCCAGTTTGCACGCCTGCGTCCGATCGCAGAAAACAGGACGACCGAAATGATCGTCGTGTAGATGAGCAGCGCGCCCGGATGTCCGAACACCGGCAGCGCAAACGATGCGGCCCCGGTGGCCCAGCCTACATTTGTAGACGTCGATGGGAACTCAAACGCGATGACGGCCTGCTCCAGCACCCGATTGAGCGGCGCAACCACGCTGGCCGCGCCGACAACGACGATCAGCACATAATAAGGAAGGAACGCGACTCGGAATGGCATCTCGGGTTGTGCCGGCGGCGCAGGACGCGGCGGTTCGCGGCGGCCTTCCGGCGGCGGCCATTCGGGGAGCAACCCCATGTATCCTGCGCGCCGGCGCGCGAGACGCGCCATCCCCATGCTGACTGCGAGCCCGACCATCCCCGCACCAAACGACGCAATGATCCAGTGCTGTGTCAGCGCCAGCACAAACTGCGTGCCTCCCATCGATAGCCCGAGCGCCAGGATCGCCCCAAATGCGCGCCTGAATGGTCGCCAACCGGCGTGCACATGAGCCACCGCGAACCCGGATGCCACCGCCGCCAGGCCGAGGAGCCCAGCGATCCAGACGCCGAGCATCTCCGGTGGCAGCGCCGTGACCGCGCGCAGCGCCTGAAACGATGATGCCATGTCGCCCATCGTCACCGCCCAGGCGTGTCCGACAAGTGGCACTGCGGCCGCTTCGAGCGGTGCGAAACCGAGCCCGATGAGCAGCGGCGCCGTCACGGCCACCGGCACCCCGAACCCTGCGACGCCTTGAAGAAATGAGCTGAATGCGAACCCGATAATGAGCAGTTGCAGGACGTGATCTTCGGTGAGATGCGCGACAGCGTCGCCGATGCTGCGGATCGCGCCGCTCGACTCGGCAAACTGATACAGCAGCAGCGCGGCCCAAATGATGTAGAGAACGTTGAGGCTGAGCACGGCGGCTCGATACAGCGCGACGCCGACGACATTGAACGGAGTCGCGAAAGCAACAACAGCCAGAGTGATCGCCGTTCCAAGTCCAGCCAGGCCCGCCGTCGCGCCTCGCCATCCAAGTCGCAGCAGACCCACGAGCAGCACGGCGAGCGGTAGTGCAGCCACGGCGACCCGCCAGAGCTCAGCAGGCATGTGCTATTCGACGAACTGGGCTTCTCGCAGCGCGGCGCGTCCTTGTCGCACCGTTTGAAAGAACGCGGGATCCTCTTTGAGCGCGAGGCGGCGCGGCCGTGGAAGCTCGACACGCACTTCACGCACGATGCTCGATCCGGTACGAGAAAACATCCCGCGACTCATCACGATCACGCGGTCCGAGAGGAACACGGCCTCCTCGATCGAGTGGGTCACGAACAAAATCGTTAGGCCGCGTTCCTCGTATAGCCGAAGCAGTTCGACATTCATCCGGTCGCGGGTGATCTCGTCCAGAGCTCCGAATGGCTCGTCGAGCAGTAGCACTTTGGGATTGAGGGTTAGCGCCCGCGCGATGGCGACACGCTGTTGCATGCCTCCCGATAGCTTGTCGGGATAGTACCGCGCGAAATGCTCGAGTTCCACGGTCCGCAGAAGCTGCCGCACGCTGTCTTGATAGCGTGCGCGTCGCGGCGGCCACCACCACCAGCCAGGGTCACGCAGGCGCAGCGGCAGCAGCACATTGTCCTCTGCGGTCAGCCACTCGAATAGAATCGGCTGCTGGAAGATGACGCCGGACAGCCCTTCGCGGATCGACTCTGCCGGCCTTCGTCCACAGACGCTGATGCGCCCTTCAGTCGGATCGCGGATGCCGGCCAGTAGGAACAGGACCGTGGTCTTCCCGCAACCCGACGGTCCGATGACAGACACAAACTCTCCTTGGTCGACTGTTAGGCTGAAGTTGGTCACGACGTCGAGGATGCGCTCTGCGCCTCGCCGGCCGAGCAGGCCGGGCTCGGCCGCAACATCATAAGCCTTGGAGATGTGGTCCATCTCCACGATCGCGGCCATCAGCTCACCCGCATCAAACTTCGGAGGAAATCGGGGGAGGCCGGATTGTCGCGCCTCCCCCGCAGACCTGCTAAGGCTTCACACCGCTGGCGAACTTCGTGGAGAAGGCAGCTCGAATGTTGGGTGCGGTTTTGTAGAAGCCGGCGCGTCTCAGGTCTTGCGCGAGTTGCGTCCAGGCGGCCGGATCGACGTAGCCCAGGCCGTTCTTTCTCGTCTGAGGCGTCACCATGATCGAATGCAGGAAGTTCATTCCCGCGATCTCATGCGCCTTGTCGAGGTTTTTGTTGTACTTCAGCAGGATGTCCGCCGCCTCGGTTCGATTGGCGAACGCGTATTGGAATCCGCGGTAGTGACCGGCGACGAACTGCTGGACGGCCTCTGGATACTGTCTGATGATGTCCTCGGTGGTGAAGACGACGTTCTCAGGCCACTTCATGTTGAAGTCGTCCGTGTACGAGTATACGTAGTACCGTTGTTTCACCGCCTTCTTGGCGACGAGCACCTCGTTGTAGCCCATCGCATGCGCGAACTGATACTGCTTCTGCATCCACGCGCCGATCGTGGCGGGATCGCCCTGCTGGTTCACGACCTTGATGCGTTGGGACCAGTCTGAT